>R12__coassemble_6718_pt1 | contig 3095 bp, 4 predicted proteins | sample R12__metabat2_low_PE_032 | metagenome-assembled genome bin R12 | reverse complement strand
TGCGGTAAGTGTGCCTACTGCCAAAGTTCCTGCGGCTGCAAGCCCGGTTTTCAAGAATGCGCGACGGGTGATCATGTGCGGCCTCCTTACACGTACTTGGCCACGAACGCTTCGACCTTCGCCGTGCTTGCACCGTTGAGCACCTCGCCCGCAGCGATGGTGGCGCCAGGCGCGGAAGGCTCGAGCGACTTGGCCGTTTTGCCCATGCCGCTTCCGCCCGAAGTGGCAAAGCACACGATGGTTTTGCCGGCGAAATCGTATGCTTCAAGGAACGTGTTCACGATGGTTGGTGCGATATACCACCAAATGGGGAAGCCCAAGAAGATCACATCATAATCGGCCATGTTGTCCACATGCGTTGCCACGCCTGGCCGGCTGGATGGGTTGTTCATCTCGACGGAGCTGCGGCTGCTCTTGTTGGTCCAGTCCAGGTCGGCCCGGGAATACGGCTGCTCGGGAACGATCTCGAACAGGTCGGCACCCGCCGCATCGGCCACCTTGCGGGCCAGCTTCTTGGTCGTTCCGCTGGCGCTAAAATACGCCACCAATGCCTTTGTCATGTCGGTCTCCTTTTCGGTCAATCACGCAAAAGCGGGTTACAGGCTCTGCTCCAGGATGGCGCGGACGTCTTCGGGCGTCAACACCTTGTAGCCGCCGGTCAAGATGATGGTACCCTTGGCTATGTCTTCCAGATCGGCCTGCGTGGCGCCCAACTCGGACAGGCTCATGGCCAGCCCCAGCTCGCGCATCCAGGCTTCCATGGCAGTCAAGCCCTCCTCGGCCACCTGCTTGTCGGTCTTACCTGCGGGGTCCACATCCCACACGTTAACGGCAAAGCGCACAAACTTCGGCAGGCCTGCGTCCATGATGAAGCGGTAATACGGCAGGCTTACGGCCGAAAGCGTCATGCCATGGGTGGCGTCAGTCACAGCGCCAGTAGCCTGGCCCAGCATGTGCACCATCCAGTCGGTGGACTTGCCGCGGGACACCAGCGTGTTCAGGGCCCAGGTGGCAGCCCACATGATGTTGCTGCGGGCCTCTAGGTCCTGGTCGTTGGCATGGGCCTTGCGGCCATTCACGATGACGGAGCGCATCAGGCCCTCGGACAGGTAGTCGCTCACGTTGTCGTCTTCGCCGCTGAAATACTGCTCGCAGATGTGGTTGAAGATGTCGTAGACGCCGGCCACCATTTGGCGATGCGGCAGGCTGAGCGTGAACTTCGGGTTCAAGATGCTGAAGCGCGGCATAACCTCCGAGCTGGCGAAGACATGCCCGATCTTCAGCTTGGCCTGGTGGTTGGTGATGACGGCGCCGGCGTTCATCTCCGAACCGGTGCCCGCCATAGTGAGCACGCAGCCTACGGGAACGATTTCGCAGGTAGGCTCCTCAAAGCGCACGTAGTACTTCTCCCAAGGGTCCTCGTCGCAGTTGACGGACACCGACACGGCCTTGGCGTAGTCGCACACGCTGCCGCCGCCCACGGCCAAAAGTAGGTCAGCCTGGGCCTCGCGCGCTATGCCTACGCCCTCGCGCAACTTCTCGATGGTGGGGTTGGGCATGACGCCGGCAATCTCGGTGACCGTCTTGCCCTTCTCCTTCAAAACGGCCATCACCTGGTCATACACGCCGTTTTTCTTGACGGAGCCGCCGCCGTAGATCATCACGACGTTGGGCCCAAAGCCCTCAAGCTCGGCGCCTAGGGACTCCAGGGCGTCTTCGCCGAAGTACAGCTTGGTGGGGTTATGGTAGGTGAACGTTCCTTGCATGCGTTGTCCTCTTTCTTGCCTTCGGATTTGCTATGATGGTGTCATCTTAAAACCTAAACCTAACTTTAGGTCAAGCTTAATCGGGAGGTTTTTATGTACTCCATCGGCCAAGTATCAGAAATGTTTGACATTCCGGTTTCCACACTGCGCTACTACGACAAGGAAGGCCTGTTCCCAGGCCTTAAACGTTCCTCGGGCATTCGCCGCTTTGGCGAAGACGAGCTGGAGCTTCTGCGCGTCATCGAATGCCTGAAGAAGTCCGGGCTGGAGATCAAGGACATCAAGCAGTTCGTAACCTGGATAGAGGAAGGCCCCTCAAGCTACGGCAAGCGCAAGCAGCTGTTCGAGGACCGAAAGGCCGCCATCCAGCAAGAGATCGACCGGCTGAACAAAAGTCTGGCCATGATGGAATTCAAGTGCTGGTACTACCAGACGGCCCTGGAAGACGGCAACGAGGAGCGCCTGAGCGCCATGATGCCCGACTGCTTGCCGGCAGGCGTGCAGGAGATTTACGACCGCGCCCATGCGGAAGATGCCCAAGAAGGCAAGGACGACGGCGAAGGGACGGGCCATGGAAACGCGCGGTAACGCAAACGCCAAGCAGGTCTTGTTACTGCTCGGCCCCGGCTTTGAGGACGCCGAGGCGGCGGTGGCGCTTTCAGCATGCCGCTGGACGCAGTACCGTGCGCACCTTACCCCCATCCAAGTAACGGTCACAGGCCTGTCGAACGCCATCGAAGGCCGCTTTGGCACCATCATCCCCCGCGACTTGCCACTTGACGCCGTGGACCCCGTCGCCTTCGACGCCGTGATTATTCCCGGAGGTTTTCGCGATCACGGCTTTGAGGACGTCTATCGCGAAGACGTGCTCGGCCTGGTAAGGCGCGCGCATGAGGCGGGCGCCTGGGTGGCCACCATGTGCGTGGGCGCCTTGGTTGCGGCGCGCGCCTGCATTTTGGAGGGCGCGCAGGCCACCACCTACGAGTTCAGCCGGCATAGCAACTACGCCATCCTGGAGGAATGCGGATGCCACAGCGTGCACAAGCCCGTGTGCGTGAGCAATCGCGTCATCTCGTGCTCGGGGCCGGCCTACACCGAAGACGTGATGGACGAGCTGCTTCGCCAGCTGCTCGGGCAAGAAGCCGCCGAGCTGCAGACCTTCCGTCGTGGGATTTCGCCCGAGCGTTAGGCTTTTTGGGCTGGCTGGTTGCAGCCCGTGGCCACAAAGGGGGGCGGCTCCGCATGGCTTGGCTCCGCGCCCCCAAGGCCCCAATCCCAGTCGCTCAGACAGTCCTCCTTCGGGGAAGGCCCGCGGGGCCTTCCCCTCGT
>R12__coassemble_5766_pt1 | contig 3429 bp, 1 predicted proteins | sample R12__metabat2_low_PE_032 | metagenome-assembled genome bin R12 | reverse complement strand
TCCGAGTCCATGCGGGCGCTCATCGACGACGTGCTCACCCTGTCGAAGCTTGACGAGGCGGCGGGCGGTGGAGAGCGCGTGAGCCTGCGTGAGTCATGCGAGAGGGTGGCGGCGCGGCTTGCGCCCGTGGCGGAAGAGAAAGGCATTTCCATACTGCTTGACTGCGACGGGTCCTGCGTCTTGAGTGAGCCGGCGGCGGTGGAACAGATGGTCTACAACATGGTTGACAACGCGGTAAAGTACAGCCCCGCGGGCGGGCGCGTGAGGGTGTCCTGCTCGGAGACCGGCGGGAAGGCCCGCCTGGTCGTGCAGGACCAGGGCCCTGGCATCCCCGACGAGTTCAAGGAGCGCGTCTTCGAGCGCTTCTTCCGCATTGATACCAGCCGCTCGCGCCAGACGGGCGGCACGGGGCTGGGGCTTGCCATTGTGAAGCACGCGGCGGAATCCCTGGGCGGCACAGCGCATGTAGAGGACGCGCCAGGCGGCGGGTCGGCGTTTGTTGTGGAGGCTCCGCTGGCAAGCTGACTCGCAGCGGGCGCCGGGTCTTGTTGCCCATACGGTCAACCGCGATCCAGGTGTTTGGTTCCCAGCCCTGCGCTACGCGCAGAGGGTGGCCTCTATCTGCGCTATTTGCTCGGCGCTGAGGCCGCCGGCTTTCAGGTAGTCTTCCGCGCATTCCTTCAACGTTGGGGTTCCCGTGCGGGATGAATCTGCGGCATTTCGCAGCACGTTGAACAAGTCATTGGCTTTTACGTTGACCACCGCATCGTATTTCGCAGGCTCATTGGCCTCGGTGATGTTGAAGTAGTTGGCGTAGGTGATCATGTAATCCCCGATGAGCTCTTCGGCGCTAGCGCCAGCCAAAGCCTCGATGAGCATGCACGCAAAGCCGGTACGGTCTTTGCCCTCCACGCAATGGACCAGATAGGGGCCCTGGTGCTGGCACATGTTGTACAAGGCCGTGGCCAGCAGCTGCCTGTTGGCGCTGCCGCCGAAGCTGGTGTTCATGTCCAGCAAGTCCACGCACCCCTTAGCCTGCAGGTCAATGTAGTACTGGCACGAGGAGCCGGCTTCCGCGGCCTCCGCAGCGAATTCGTCTTGGTTGTCGGAGAGGTCAAGGGAATAGCCAATGCTCGCTTGCTCCACCAGCTTGTTCGCGCAGGACGCGCGCAGGTAGGTGTTGTCGATGGGGGAGGCGGAGCGATACACCGCGTTCTGCTTCAGGTTTCCGCCGGTCAGTGCTCGGAAATTGGCGAACTGCTCATCAGTGGCGAAGTCAGCGCGGTCGTTGGAGTAGGTCATGTCCAGGGCCTCTTGGGTGTCAAGGTAGGCGCCCCGTTCCCGTAGGGTTACCTTAATGCGGGAATCTTCCGTAACGTCGATGTCGTCCCAGAGGGTTCCCTGAGCGCGGCGGAAATTCGGATGCGGTTCCCCTGGGTATGACACCAAAAGCAGCTCACCCGTGGCGGCGAAATAACCGCTGTAGTAGGGAACGTTTTCGAAATGCATGGTGTCGTCGATGTCGATATCTACGCTGTCGCCCAGCTCGAAGCCTAAATTCGCGAATTCGTCTTCGGTCATGTCCAGCATGATTCCGTTAAAGTTGGTGTCCTTCACCACGTTGACGTAGCCCGTGGTGATTTCCGCAGCTGCGGTTTCTTCGGCTGCTTTGCTGCTTTGCTGCTGGGTTGCGCTGCATCCTGCAAGGGCGAAGGCCAGAACCAGCGCCAGGATTGCCGCCGCGATAATGATGATCTTGCTTGCGCGCATGGTGAGCCTTTCTTTCGCGTTTGAAACCGTTCCTGCCATAATATCCCGCCTGTTACATTTCCCGTCTTCGTTTTTGTCACACTTTTGACTCCTCTGGATGTTTTGATAAGCCTGGTGGGTTCCCGTTTCTTTGCGGAAAGGACGCGGGTGAAAGCACGGACTTGCCTTCTTTTGTACGTATTCTCAACTGGTTTCTTTGTGCAAATCTGGCATGCGGCTTGCGAACCATTGACCTGCGACGCCCGCCATCAACTCTGACTTAGGGTACTGGTCTAAGGAAGCCAATTCTGTCTTCTGACTTAACGAGAATGCGGTAATAGTTGGGCGGCGATCAAATTTATAGACAAGTTTGTATGGTTGTATAATTATTCGTAATCGTGGCTCATCTGCTGTCCGCTGCGATTGTGGCGGCAGCGTAGGGCAAGAGCGTTCTTCGGAAAGAAAAGAACAAGGAGCACGAGCATGAGCAAGATTGTGAAGCTATACAAGGGCTTAAGCCTGCCGGTGCAGATTGTCACAGGTTTGGTTATTGGCCTGGCGCTGGGATTTTTCGCTCCGGGTATTGGCGTAATCTCCTTCCTTGGGACGCTGTTCACCACAGCGCTCAAGGCCGCAGCTCCAATACTCGTTTTCTTTCTCGTCGTCACGGCGTTGTGCAATGCGCGTGGCCAAGACCGTGGTTCCCATGCTTTTTATCGGCATGCTCGTGTCGGCGTGTGTGACGGTGCTCGTTTTCTATGCTTTCCCGGTCTCCATCACTTTGAGCGGCGTCTCAGCGGAGGCCGCTGAGACCAAGGATCTGGGCGGCATCTTCTCCGACTTGTTCCTCAACTTCTTCACCAATCCTGTCCAGGCGCTTGGCAACGCAAATTACCTTGGCATCCTTGCATGGGCCATCGCGCTTGGCATATTGATGCGCAAGGCGCACGACTCCACCAAGACGATGCTTGACGACTTCACCGAGGGTGTGCTGGGTGTCATTAAGCTCATCATCTCGCTTGCCCCGTTTGGGATCCTCGGCCTTGTGTACGAGTCCGTGTCAAAGCTCGGTGTACAGATATTCACCGAGTACGGGTCGCTGCTCATCGCCATGCTCGTGTGCTACGCGTTCATCCTGCTCGTCCTGAATCCGATCATCGCCTTCTGGGGGATAAGGAAAAACCCGTACCCGCTCGTCTTCCGCACTTTAGTGGACAGTGGCGTGCCCGCGTTCTTCACACGCAGCTCCGCGGCTAATATTCCCGTTAACCTCGAACTTTGCCGAAAAATGGGACTAACCAAGTCGTCATACTCGGTATGCATCCCGTTGGGGGCGAGCATCTCGCATGTCGCCGGTGCCTCCACCATCACGGCGCTCACGATGTGCGCCGTCTTCTCTGCTGGCATGCATGTCGAGCTGCCCATGGCCTTGCTCATGGCATGCTTGGCGACGCTTGCAGCCGCAGGATCCTCGTCGGTTGCCGGTGGCTGCACCCTGCTCGTGCCGATGGCGGCTTCGCTTTTCGGGCTCAGCGGCGACGTGGCAATGCAGGTCGTTACCGTGGGACTCACGCTCGGCGTCATCACAGATGCCTGCGAGACCGCGTTGAACTCCTCTTCGGTTGCGCTGTACACGGCCGTTGCCGAGTTCCGCGAGCGTAGGTTGCGCGGCATTCCGTT
>R12__coassemble_5695_pt1 | contig 3457 bp, 4 predicted proteins | sample R12__metabat2_low_PE_032 | metagenome-assembled genome bin R12 | reverse complement strand
CTCATGCAGGGCTCTTCCTGCGTCTTGGGGCCTCGGGGCCCTTTTTTGCTTTTTTGGGGGCCTCTTTGTTAAGTCCTGCTTTGTGCGTACTTGCATTTCCTTTGGTATAGTTAATCGATACGCATTAGAAGGAGTGCTTCATGAATAAGAAAGATCGTAAGTTTCTTAAAAGTATGCTTGAGACCCCATCGCCTACTGGCTGTGAGGTTCCTGTTGCCACGCTTATCCGTCAGAGGCTTGCTGAAAGCGCCGATGAGATTCAGACCAATTGCATGGGCAGCGTTCATGCTCGCTTGACCGGCATTGGGTCTGGCCCTTCTGTTATGCTTGCTGCCCATATGGACGAAATCGGCCTTATGGTCCACTACATTAGCGATGACGGCTTTTTGAGTATTTCCGCTGTTGGTGGCGTTGACGCTGCTATTCTTCCTGGCCTTCGTGTTGACGTTCATGCCAAGGACGGCATTTTGCGGGGCGTTGTCGGTCGAAAGCCCATCCATCTTATTAGCCCCGATGAGCGCAAGACGGTTACTCCTTTGGACCAGCTTGTCATCGATTTGGGCTTGCCTGCAAAGAAAGTTAAGAGCTCGTTCGTATTGGCGATGAGATTACGTTCGGCGTTGGTTTTGAGCGTTTTGGCAAAGGGATGGCCGTGTCTCGCGCTTTTGACGACAAATGTGGCGTTTGGATTGCGGTTAAGGTGTTGGAAGCCCTTCGTGAGGCCGGCCGTCCGCAAGGAGACTTCATTTGCGCGGCAACGGTTCAAGAAGAGATCGGCGTGAGGGGCGGAGAGACTTCTGCTTTTGGCATCCATCCTGATGTCGGGCTAGCTTTCGACGTCACCCATGCCACCGATTACCCTGGCATTGCTCAGACGAAGTATGGCAAGATCGTTTGTGGGCAAGGGCCGGTTATCGCGCGTGGTCCCAACATTAATCCTATTGTCTTCGAACGCCTTGTTGCCGCTGCAGAAGCTGAAGGCATACCTTATCAGATTGAAGCAGAGCCTGGCGTCACCGGAACCGATGCGCGTGCTATTCAAATGCAGCATGGTGGTATTCCGACTGGGCTTATCTCTGTGCCGTTGCGTTATATGCACACGCCGACCGAGGTCATCTGCTTGAAGGATCTTGAGAACACTGTAAAGCTGATTACACGTTTCGTCCTGGACCTGAACGATACCGTTAGCTTTGTTCCTGGCATGGACGACTTTGTCGATTCGATTTCCGACGAGGACGATTCGGAGTAGATTTATGCCTCGCGAAATGAAAACGATTGCGAAAAATCGCAAGGCACATTTTGAATACGAAATAATCGATACGTACGAGGCGGGTATCGAGTTGACTGGAACTGAGGTTCGCTCGCTTCGTGAGAACAATTGCCAGCTGACTGATTGTTATGCCCTAATCAGAGGCGGTGAGGTTTGGCTGAACAATGTCCATATCAAGCCCTACTCCAACGGCAGCATCTTCAATGTCGATCCTGATCGGCGTCGGAAGCTTCTTCTCCACAAGAAGGAGATTCGCGCCTTGGAACGCGCGGTCACGGAAAAAGGCATGGCTTTGGTACCTTTGCGCATGTATTTCAAGGAAAATTCCCTAGTGAAAGTGGAGTTGGCGCTTGCGCGAGGCAAGAAAACCCATGATAAGAGGGCCAGTATAGCGGAGCGGGACGCCAAGAGAGATATTCAGCGCGCTTTGAAGCAGCGTAGTCGGTAGTTATTTCGACAAGATTGGATCAATGTTATGAGCGATCAGGAAAAGACCGAAGTGCTAGAGGTCAGTGAGGACGAGATCTTAGGCTACATCGTTGACGAAGATGACAACGAGATCGGAATCATCGTTGCTGATGAGAACGGCAACGAAATGGAACTTTATTACGACGAGGACGTTGAGATTGAGCCCGAAGAAGAGGTAATTGAGATGGAGATCGATGAGGACTCCATTCTCTACTACTTGTATGACAAAAGCAGGCAAGAGGTCGGACTTATCATGCTTGACGAGAACGGCAATGAGACCCGCCTCATGTACGCGGTTGAGGAGCCTGAACCTGAACCGGAGCCTAAGGAGAAAAAGAACATCAAAGAGCTTGCCGAGGAGAAGACCACCAGCGTTCTAGGTGTCAGCTCCGACGACATGAAGGAAATGCTCGATATGTTCAAGGACGTTGCGAAGGACGGCTATGAGGCCGTTTCGGGCATCATGGACCAGGTTGACGACGCTCGCGACCAGCTTGACGCGGTCAATCCGAAGAAGCGCCGTGAACAGCGCCGCCTTGAGAAACAGGCGCAAAAGCAGGCTGAGCTTGCCGCTCAGGCCCAAGCCAAGGTGTCGGCTCAAAAAGCGGCAGCTGATACGGCCGCGCAAGCTGCGGCAACTGCTGCTGAAGCATAAGACAAGGCATTTCACGAGGGGCTTCTGCCCCTCTTTTTTTTTTCAATGCAGGCGGAGTTCGATTCTCCGCTGCTCGCAGGTGAATAAAAAATAGCAGGACCATTTTTGATCCTGCTAATCGTCGATTGGTGGAGGTAAGGGGGTTCGCGCGGCGGCGCATTGCGCCGTAAAAACGATTGATAATCGTTTTTAGCGCGAAGGTGGCGAAGCGCTTGCGCGAGCCGCATTCTCCGCACCGGAAGCAAAACGAAGGGCCCGCAAAGCGGGCCCTGTAAGTTTTGGTGGAGGTGCGGAGAATCGAACTCCGGTCCATACTAGGCTGTCCGTCAGGCTCTACAAGCTTATCCAGCGATCAGGATTCGGTAACGTCGAGGTTCGTTGGCAAACGAAACGTTCCCTAGTCAGTTCATCTTAGCTTTGGGCATACTGGCTACGTCCCAAAGAGCGTTCCCCTAAGTCGACGTCGCACAAGGGGCGGGGAAGTACCCTTGATTGACGGCTAGGCTGATTTAAGCAGCCAGAGCATAACCGCGAGATGCGGTGAAGTTCTTGCCAATTAATATTTAGCAGTACCCCTGTTTAACGTGGCGAGGAGACCACGACCTGCTCCTCACTTCTAACCTACCATGTCGAAACCAGTCACCCCCGTGATTCAGGTGATGCGGCTCCACCTTTTCAAAGTGCTGCCCTACAATGTCGGGCAGCGATATTTTATTGCATTGGGTCCGAAGAAAGAAGGTCTTTCTTTTCATTTGTGGTGTTTTTCGCCATAACTTTTTTGCACTATTTGCAGGCAACGTGCCTTGTTACAATATTTTGATTATCTCTTAGCTTGTGGCATATACGTAGTTGAAGTGAAAGCTAGAAATGACTGACGAAGTTAACGCTGACGAAGAATTGAACAAGGAGCCCGAAGACGCCTTCGAAGAGGATGCTTCTTCGTCCGACTTAAGCGGCCTGGACGTTGTGGATGGCCAGGTTGAAGAGCTTTCCGACAAGGAAGAAGACGCTCCAGCAGATCAGCCGGAACCCGACCCTGAGGTTCATGCCAAGCATGCTAAGAT
>R12__coassemble_4647_pt1 | contig 3959 bp, 4 predicted proteins | sample R12__metabat2_low_PE_032 | metagenome-assembled genome bin R12 | reverse complement strand
TGTCGGATGAGTGGATTGACTCGGTGCGCGCTAAGCTGCCCGAGCTGCCCGATCAGAAAGCTAAGCGCTTTGCGGAAAGCTTCGGTTTGTCTGCTTACGATGCGCGCCATTTGATTGAGAACCTTGATGTGGCTTCTTTCTACGAGGAGGCCATGCAGGTTGCCGGCGCCGATGCCGCCAAGCTGGCCAAGCCGATCGCCAACCTGATGATCAACGACGTGTCGGCTTACTTGAACGCCCATGCGGACGAGGCGCTTGCCGACATGGCTTTGACGCCGGCCCGTGCCGTGGAGCTGACGAAGCTGACGGCCGAGGATGCCATCAGCTCCAAGCAGGCCAAGGAGGTCTTCGCGGCCGTGCTGGAGGAAGACAAGGATCCAGGCGTCATCGTGGACGAGCGCGGCATGAAGCAGGTGTCCGACACGGGTGCCATCGAGGCCGTCATCGCTGAGGTGATAGCAGCCAATCCCGACGAGGTGGCTCGCTATAGGGACGGCAACGACAAGCTGATCGGCTTCTTTGTGGGCCAATGCATGAAGCGCATGAAAGGCCAAGGCAACCCTAAGGTCATCAATCAGCTGCTGGCTCAAAAGCTAAGCGAATAAGGCATATACGGGTTTCATGTAAAGAGCCCCTGCCGTTAACGGACGCGGAAGGCTGTGAAGCCTTTGCGGCGTCCATGCGGCGGGGCCCTTTCTATTAACCCGAAGCGCAGCGTGAACGTACTTCAGCGTACGGCGGCAAGGTTATTCGCCCCAGGCGCTTTGCTCGGCCTGCTGTCGGGTTACGGTGGCAGGCACCTCAATCTCAATGAAGACCTCCGAGGTCTCGGGCCAACGCTCCTTCAAGCGCTCTTCGATGCCGTCGGTCACCTGGTCGGCTTCCAGGCGGCTTAGCCCGTCAGAGAGTGTGACGTCCATGGCGATGATCAGGTTCGTGGGGCCTGCATACATGGTCAGCACGCGCCCGCAGTCAAGCACGTGGTCATCGGCGTTGGCAAGGGCTCGCATCTCGTCCACCTCGGCGGAAGACACGCCTTCGCCTACCAACAAGCCTTTGGTCTCGCGCAACAAAAGGAAGGCCACGGCGCATAGCAGAAGCCCGATGATGATGGAGGCCGCTCCGTCAAAGATGGCGTTGCGGGTGGTCTGCGTCAAGATGGTGCCCACTAAGGCGAAGGCCAAGCCCAGCTCAGCGGCGCTGTCCTCCAGCACGACCGTGTAAAGGGAAGGGTCCTTGGCGTTCTTGATGAAGGTCAAGGGGCCAACGTTTCCGCGGGCTTGGTTGAAGTTCTTCAGCGCCACGCGCAGCGACATGCCCTCGATGATGGCGCAAGCGATCAGAACCAGGTAAGCAACCAAGGGGTCACCTATCTCGGAATGCCCGGCTAAGGCGTTGCGGATGGCCGAGATGCCTTCCATGATGGCTACGCCGCCGCCCAAAAGGAAGATGGCAAGAGACACGATAAGGGTGTAGAAGTAGAGCTCCTTGCCAAAGCCAAAGGGATGTTGGAAGTCGGCTGGGCGCTGTGACTTCTTCAGCCCGATAAGGATGAGGATGCCGTTGCCGCAATCTACCAGCGAATGCACCGCCTCTGAAAGCATGGCTGAAGAGCCCGATAAGACCGAAGCTATGAATTTAACGACGGCAACGCCTATGTTGCCCAGGATGGCGGCTATGACGGATGACTTTCCGCCTTCGTTTTCTGCCATGATGCTCCTATCAAAAAGTTACGCAGTCGGGTGGCTGTTTTCTGGTCGTAAACGCAACTCCCAAAAAGCCACGGCGCTCGCAGCGGCCACGTTGAGGGAATCCACGTTGTGGGCCATGGGAATCTTGACGGTAAAGTCGCAGGAGGCGATGGTGGCCTGGGATAGCCCATCGCCTTCAGTGCCCAAGACCATGGCCAGCTTGTCGCAGGCAGCAAGCTGGGGGTCATCCAAAGCGATGGAGTCCTCCGACAACGCCAACGCAGCGGTCTTGAAGCCGAAGGACGCAAGCAATGGTATGCCCTCCTGGGCCCAGTCGCCTTCGCCGCCAATGCGCGTCCAAGGCACTTGGAAGACCGTCCCCATGGAAACGCGGGCGGCGCGACGGTAATACGGATCATGACAACGGGGCGTGACGAGCACAGCGTCGATGCCTAAAGCCGCAGCGCTTCGAAAGATGGCGCCGATGTTGGTGTAATTGGTCACATCTTCGAGGACAGCTACCCGATGGGCGCTTTCCAGCAGGTCTTCAACGCGGGGAAGGGCAGGTCGGATAAACGTGGTCAAAGGCCCGCGCGTCGTGTCGTATCCGGTGATGGCCTTGCGTTGCTGGGGCGTAGCCACAAAGATAGGCAGTTCCGGTGCGGCGGCCTCCAGCCTGTCCAAGACCTCACGTGAGGATTCCAGCCAGCGCTCTTCGATGAGCACGCAGTAGGGCGTAAGCCCCGCAGCCAATGCCCGCAGGGAGACGTTGGCCGATTCGGCTACCAGCAGTCCAGCGTCTACGGCAGCGTCTTTTGTCGCAAGCCTCAGCCCGACAAGCTGTTTGGGGTCGCGCAGCTCGGCGTCAGTCATGGCACCGAAGGCTCGCAACTTGGGGTTATTGATGTCATCAAGAGGCTGGATAGGCAAAAGATCCTCCGTTTCGGGTCGAGTGTTCATGGTATCGCAGCAGCCGCACAACGACAAATTTCTATTACATAGTTGACCTAGGCTAACTTTTAGTCTATAAGTCAGCTATGGCTAACTTTTATCAACAGACAACCAATCGCGATTTCGCCCAAATTTTGGAGCGGAAGATCATCAAGCATTGCGCGCCGACGCTTTGCGGCATCAAGCCAGGCTGCTTGTTCCTGATTCCCTTCGAGTGCTTGGGCGCAGCTGCAGGGCAGGCGGATAGCCACGGGGCCAACTTGGGTCTGGCATTGCAGAGTTGTCGCAAGAAATTGGCAGCGAAGGGCGTGCGCATTGTCCTTTTGGCCAAGCGTTCGGTGGGGTACGTGGTGTACGTGTACCGCCCGTCCCAACTAAGGCATTCCTTCTCGTGCCCCGCGACGGCGACGTTTTTGGCGCAGGAAGGCTATGACTATGCAGACGTGGAGTCCTGCGTAAGCCGCCTGCGGAGGCGCATGAAGCAAGCCTCGGTGGCGGAGATATGCCAGCGCCGATGCGCCTTTCCGCATGAGATCGGCATCTTTTTGGGCTACCCCCTGGAAGACGTTGTGGGCTTTATTGAAAACCAAGGGGAGAACTACCTTTTCTGCGGTTGCTGGAAGGTCTACTCGAACGAGCGTGACGCCCGCGCGTGCTTTTGCCGCTACAAGGAATGCACCCGGTTGCTGCGCAGGCGTTTCGATGAGGGCGAAGACATCGAGAGGCTAACCGTTGGGGAAAAGGGCAAAGCCTGTTAGCTGTTTTTCGTTGGCAAGCACTATGTGCAAGGAATAGAGCAAGGAGAAGAAATGAGCAAAGTGGCAATTGTGTTTTGGAGCGGTACGGGCAACACCGAGGCCATGGCTGATCTTATTGCGCAGGGCGTTCGCGCCGCTGGGGCGGAAGCGACGCTGTTTCAGGCAGCAGACTTCGACGGCTCCAAGGTAGCGGGTTTTGACGCCTTCGCCTTTGGTTGCCCTTCCTTGGGCGTTGAGGAGCTGGAGGACACCGAGTTTGAGCCTATGTTTGACGAGGTCGAGCCGGTGCTTTCGGGGAAGAACGTGGTCCTGTTTGGCTCCTATGGCTGGGGTGATGGCGAATGGATGGAAACGTGGGAGGAGCGCGCCGAGGCCGCAGGGCTGAACGTGCTTGACACCTGCATTGCCAATGAGTATCCCGATGACGACGCCAGCGCGGACTGCCTGCGCGTGGGGGCCCTGCTGGCCTAAAATCGCGGGTGGGAGATAATCCTGCAAATAAGTAACAAAGGGCGCTTTCCGCTTGAGGAGGGCGCCCTTGGCCTATACTGAGCCTATG
>R12__coassemble_3724_pt1 | contig 4600 bp, 6 predicted proteins | sample R12__metabat2_low_PE_032 | metagenome-assembled genome bin R12 | reverse complement strand
GCGGGCAAAGGGCATCTCGTGCGTGACGATGACCATGGTCATGTGCTCCTCGGCCAGCTGGCGGATGACCTTAAGCACCTCTTGGGTAAGCTCGGGGTCAAGGGCACTGGTGGGCTCGTCGAAGAACAGCACCTCGGGCTCCATGGCCAACGCACGGGCAATGGCCACACGTTGCTGCTGGCCGCCCGAAAGCTCACAGGGGACCATGTCCTCCTTGCCGGCCAGGCCCATTTTGGCAATGACCTCACGAGCCTTGGCCTCAGCTTCGGCCTTGGGAGTCTTCTTCACCGTCACCTGAGGATCGGTCACGTTCTTCAAAACCGTCCAGTGCGGGAACAGGTTGAAATTCTGGAACACCAGGCCAAAGCGCTGCTTTGCCTTTGCTTGCGTCTGCTTGTCGGCATAGACGGCATGCCCTTCGGCGTTGGTGGAGACCACCTGCACGTCGCCAAAGGCCAACGTGCCGGCATCCAATGTTTCCAGCATGGTCGAGCAGCGCAGAAGCGTTGATTTGCCGCCACCCGAGGGACCGATGATGGCTACCACCTGGCCGCGCTCAACACACAACGAAATGTCCTTGAGCACCTGGTTGTCGCCAAAGCTCTTCTGGGCGTGCTCCAAACGAAGCAGTACGTTTTCGTTTTCCATGGTTCCTCCCTAAAGCCGCAGCACGCGGCCGCGTCCTTAGTCGTGGTAGTAGCTCATCTTCTTCTCAACCCGGGTCAGCAGCATCTCGATGATCAGGTTGATGACCCAGTAGATGACGGCTGCCACCACATAGGGCCACATGCTGACCTGGCTGGCAGCCACGGCCTTGGCGGCGGTGAACATCTCGGTGATGCCCAAGCAGAAGGCCAGCGACGTGTCCTTCACCAAGGTGATGATCTCATTGCCCATGGCAGGGATGATGCGCTTTGCCACCTGCGGCAAGATGATCTTGAAGAACGTCTGCATGCGGGAGTAGCCCAAAACCGAGCAAGCCTCGTATTGGCCGCGGGGAATGGACTGCAGACCGCTGCGATAGATTTCCGCAAAGTAGGCACCATAGTTAAGGATGAAGCCTATGCAGCAGGCATAGATTTTCCAGTCGGTGCCCATATTCAGGCCCAGCAGGTAATACGGACCAAACATCCACACGAACAGCTGCAGCATCAGCGGCGTGCCGCGCATCAGCGAGATATAGAAGCGGGCCAAAAGCGCCAACGGCTTGAACTTCGACGTGCGACAAGCGCAAATGAGCACGCCAAGCGGCAAGGCACCGATCAGCGTAACGACGAACACAATGGCCGTCCAAACAAGGCCGTTTCCTAGCATTCCCATCATGGTGGCGAATGTCATTTCCATACCCGGCAGCGCGAATTCCACAGCGGTTTCCCCTTGCTTTTCTTACGGCACCCGCAGATGCCATCCTCACGAAAAAGCGGCCTTCCCGCATTCAGCAGGAAGGCCGCCCCTTTTTCAACGAATGCTTACTTCAGGCACCAGTTGTCATAGCTCATGTCGTACTCAGCATACTTCTCGATGAGCTCTTTCACCTTGCCGGATTCGTCCAGCTTCTTCAGCGAAGCGGTCACGGCGTCGGCCATCTCGGTGTTGCCCTTCTTGAAGCCAACAGCGTAGTGCTCCTCGGACAGCGTGGTCAGCACGACGTACTTGTCGGCGTTGGCGGACATCTGGTAGGAGGCGATGGAAGAGTCGCAAGCCACGGCGTCAACCAGGCCAGATTCCAGCTGCATGAAGGCGTTGTTGTAGTTGTCGATGGTGGTCAGGGACTTAAAGGTGTCGGCCAGGGCCTTCTTGCCCTCTTCGTCGGAAAGCACGTCCAGCGCGCCGGAGTCAGCCTGCGTGATGACGGTCTTGCCGGCCAAGTCGGCCTCAGAGGCGATGCCAGAGTCCTTCTTCACAACAATAACCTGCTTGTTCAGCATGTAAGGCTCGCTGAAGGTGTAGTTGTCCTCGCGGCCTTCCATGGTGAAGCCGTTCCAGATGCAGGTGATGGAGCCTTGGGCCATAAGGGCATCCTTGGCGTTCCAGTCGATGGCCTCAAGCTTCAGATCCCAGCCGTTGTCCTCGGCAACCAGTTTGGCCAGGTCAAGGTCGAAGCCAGTATAGCTGCCATCGGAGGCGACAAAGCCGTACGGCGGGTAGTCCTGGTCAAAGCCGACGACCAGCGTGGTCTTCGACGAACTTGCGGAGTTGGTGTTGGTGTTGCTGGTGTTGGAGCTGCTGGAGCAGCCAGCAAAGGCGATGGCGCCAAGGGCCAGCACAGCGGCCATGGCCACCGCAACAAACTTTTTCTTCATAGTATCCCCTTCCTTAAGGTATGCGCTCCTCTTATGCGCACGCTTTATCACGCTAAAGTGTTAAAGGCGGGTTCTAGTATAGCAAACCCCTTTAGGCGAAAGAACCTAAAGGGGCTGCATAAATGCAAGATAGGTTGATTTATAAGGAAAAACGGCTTTTGTGAAAGCCGGGCCCTTCCCGAACCCCTAACCCTACTTGTTGAAAAGCGCACTGCCTATAGCAGAGATGATGTCATCCACATCCACGTTGTTGCCACGCAGCACCGAAAGCGCCTTTTTCTTGTCATCGCTGGAGGCTTCACGGTACAGCTCCACCAAGCGGCGCTCCGTTGCCGTTACCTGCATGGAGCTTTTTGACGATGAGCCGGAAGACGTGCGGCTAGAGCTTGAGGTCTTGCTTGAGGACTTAGGCATGGCGTCCAAAAGCGATTTCTGCGTCACACCCAGCGCCTTGGCAATGTCTTTCACGTTTTGCGTGGTGGGCTCGGCCTCGGCGCGCTCAAAGCGGCCGATGTCACTTGCCGTGACGCCCTTCACCTTGCGCGCCAATTGTTCCTGGGTAAGCCCTGCGTCAGCGCGGGCGGACTTGATGAGATTGCCTAGCTTCTTGCCCATGGTGTGTCCTTTCAACGGGTTTGCCCAACTATACCAGACCGCCCCAGGCACCGGCTCGCGCTACAATGGAGCACGGCATTCTAAAGAGCGTTTTTGGGAGGAAACATGCAATACGATTTTCTGAAGGATCAAATAAAGGCTGCCATGAAGGCCAAGGACACCGACCGCCGCGACATCTTGCGCATGGTGCACACCGAGCTGAAGACCATCGAGGTCGATGAGCGCCGCGACGTGACCGAGCAGGACGTTGACGCCATGCTCAAGCGCGTCATCAAACAGACCAAGGAGACGCTGGAAGGCTCCATCAAGGCCGGTACCGATCAAGCCCGCACTGACAAGCTGGCCGCCCAGGTGGCCATACTGGAAGAATACCTGCCCAAGCAGCTTGAAGGCGAAGAGCTTGAAGCTCTGGTGAAGGCCACCGTGGCCGAGATCGGCGCCACCACCAAAAAGGACATGGGCCGCGTGATGGGCGCCCTTAATGCTGCCACCGGCGGCAACTTCGACAAAGCCGCCGCCTCAAAGATGGTCGGCGAGCTTTTGGGCTAAGCCAAACCCAGCCAAATCTCCAGCCCAAGCCAAGTCCAGGTGAAAGAGCGCACCTGGGCTTGGCTTTTTGTTGCTACTCAAAGGGATTGACGCACCTAACTCCTAGATAATCGAAGTCCTTAATGTTGCGAGTGGCTACCACCAAATTGTTGGTAAGGGCCGTGGCGGCTATCATCAGATCTTCGACGGTTGGCATCTTGCCTGCCTTCAAAGCATAAACATGAAGCTTCGCGCACATAATGGCTGCCCTTTTATCAAAGTCAAAGACATCCGCGTCATAAAGGGCCACTATGTTTTCGATTGAGGCAAGCAAAGCCCTTTTTCTTCGACCCTCGTCCATACGCAGCGCGCCGAAGTAGAGCTCCTTGACGGTCACGCTCGAAAGGCGAAGGCTATCGCTATTGTCGCAAAGCCAAGAAATCACTTTTTCATGGGGTTTGGCCTTCATCAGTTCCGAAACAACGTTGGTGTCAACCAGGTATTCCTCATTCGCCATGGCCTACTCCAAGGTGAAATCGCGCGCAGGATGGCGCTCGGGGCTGTCGATCGAGGCGGAGAGCACCGACGAGGCGGGCAGGCCCCTCACCTGGCGGGCCACGGCCACCTACCTGGGGGTCGCCACCGAGACGGTCGTCGACCACTACGTGGTGACTGCCTCCTACGCGGGGGAGGTGCCCGCCAAGGAGGCGGCGCCCGCGACCATGGAGGCCACGGCGACCTACGAGCCCAAGGCGGAGGCGGAGGCGCCCGCGCCCGAGGCGGAGGCGGAGGCCGGCGGCGTGCCCTGGCAGGCCGCCGCGGGAGGCGCGGCGGCGGCCGCGGGCGCCCCGGGCGGCGTCACGTGGATCCTCTGGTGGCGCCGCGCGCGCGCCGAGGTGATCGGCGTGGGCGAGGACGGCCAGGAGGTGACGGCCGCGAAGGTGAGGCCCGCGCTCGAGGAGCCCTGGGCGACCGTGGAGGTGCCGGCGGGGACGCTCGCGGGCCTGCACGACGCCTACGTGGTGATGCCCGGGCGGCTCACCAAGGCCGGCTGGATTGGCAACCCTAAACGGGACAAATTTTTCAGAGAGTCAGGCCGGCTTCTCTGAACTCGACAGGACTTAGGTAGCCCAGTGTCGAATGAAGCCTGAAGT
>R12__coassemble_1756_pt1 | contig 7423 bp, 6 predicted proteins | sample R12__metabat2_low_PE_032 | metagenome-assembled genome bin R12 | reverse complement strand
GGGTGCTTTGGATCTGCCATTCTGGAGCCTTTCCTCTCATGTTCCTCAGTCCCGCTTTTTCCTGTCTAATAAAGTGTAGCAAATCCACATAGCCGATCTGAGGTCGGAGAACGCCGAGCTGCGCAAGCGCCTGGCTGCGGCAGGGAAAGCCGGCAAGCACGCCAGCCGCGTAGAGTACTTCTTCGTGGAGCTGCTAGAGGCCGCATAGGCGCCGACGCTGGTTTATCATATGTAACGCCCATTCGCATATCGCATGTAGACAGGGTTTCGAGAGGCGGGCTACATGGTGTTGCTTTATCTGCTGGCCCTCGCCGTCTCGATGAGTGTTGTCACGGCGGTCGTCTTTTTCGCCCCGGGGCTCATTTCGATGGCTCTCTGTTACCTGGGCGAGCACAAGCCGATCCTTGTAATCGTCGTGCTCGCGGTAATTGTCTGCCTTGCCGTGAAGCTGTCGACGTGAACCTTGTGAGCCTATTACTCTGACGCATCGCGACGTCACTCGTTGTTTCACGAATGCGTTCGGATTTTCTTGAATATATATTCGGATTTTCCGAGTAATTCCTTCGGCTTTTCTGTACATGCGAATTGTCGATTGGGTCTAAACTCGACCCAATTGGTATCAAACGAAGTATTTGAGTTAAATATTTGGGAGATTTTTAACTCAATCAATTTCTTTTTCGGTTAGCACTGCCAAATACATATCGAAATTACTAGAAATAATAGTAGTTACCTTATATAATTGGCAGTATGAAATTCAAACAGTACATAGAAAGCCATCGTTATTTCAGCACAGAGGAGGCCATGGTGGAATGCGACTCGCCTGCCTCCCTGAAAGACCAGCTCCGGCTGGCTTGCGCTGAGGGGCGAATCGAGCGGGTGCGCCGCGGCTTCTATGCGTCGAACAGTGGTCGCAACGACGCTTCGGAGTCCGATCCCTTCGAGCTTGTGGCCGCCATGGACCCGGGCGCGGTGCTGGTTCTGCATTCGGCCCTGGAGGCGCACGGGGTGGCGCACAGCAGGTCCTTCGTCGTCGATTTCGAGTCAGGGGCAGTGAGGTCCCCCTTCAAGTACCGCGGTATCCCTTACCGCCCGCGAAGGCAGCGAGACGGCATTGCCGCCAAGTCGCTGCGAAGCCGGAACGGAAGGATCCGCGCCACCACGAAGGAACAGACGGTCCTGGACTGCCTTGCCGCCCCATCGGCCGCGCTGGGTCCAGAGGAGGTGATCAGGTCGGTCACCGCCTTCCAGTACCTGGACTGCGACGTCTTGGCGCAACGGGCCGTCGAGGCGGGCCTGTCGATGGTCGCGAAGACCGGCTGGCTGCTCCGAGAGAAGCGCGACGACTGGCAGGTCAGCGAGGACCTGCTGGGCGAGCTCGCAGGCGTTTTGGGTCGGGGGCCCTACCGGTTCGACCGCGGGTCGGAGACGCTCGGGTGGTCCAAGGAGTGGAGGCTGTGCCTTCCTGACGAGACGGAGGAGATGAGGTCATGGGTGACGCGCGCCTAGACGGGTTCGACTCCAGGACGGTAGACAAGGTCGAGAGGCTGCTGGACCTGCTGGAGGAGTTCGGCGAGCATCCTGCGCTTGCCGGCAAGATTGCCATGCATGGCGGCACCGCCATAAACCTCTTCATGTTCGACCTGCCCAGGCTGTCCGTCGACATCGACATTTCTTATGTTGGGGCCGTCGGTCGCGACGAGATGATGGCCGAGCGCCCGTTGGTGGAAAGGGCGATCCAACAGGCGGCGAAGGCGCAGGGCTATGCGGTCTCCCCGGGCGAGGGAGGTCACGCGGGAAGGACCTTCGTCCTGAACTATCGGTCCCCTTGGGGCCCGGACCACGTGAAGGTTGATTGCATCTACATGAACAGGTCGCCGCTTGTCCCGCCGACGCCTCGCGAAAGCGTTATGAGGCCCGGCCTTGGCGTGACTATGTTTTCCAACGAGGAGCTTGCCGGCGGCAAGGTGAAGGCGTTTTTCGATCGCGTCAAAATCAGGGACCTCTACGACATCGGCAACCTCGCGCATTATGCCGAGAGCCTGTCATGCGACGATGAAGCGCGTTTCCATAAAACCGTGCTGTACTACGCGTCGATGTCGGCAGCATTCCCCCATGGGTTCGAATCGAGGCCTGAGCGCTTCGAGAAGCTGCATAAAGAATACAGGGACCAGCTGGTGCCGATGCTCAGGAAGAGCTCCGAATCGGACTTGGACAGCCTTGTCAGCACCGCCCGGGGGTTCATCGAGGGCTTTGTGCTCCCGCGCGATAACTCTGAGAGGGAATACCTTGATTACTTCGCGGCCGGCGATTACAGGCCCGAGCTTCTTTTTGGCCAATGCGAAACGGCTGAGCGCGCAGCGGTAAATCCGGAGGCGCTATGGAAGCTGCAAAACATCAGAAAGATGAATTAGCGTTCCGATATCCAATTGCAGTTAAAAAATGAAATAGAGAAAAAACGCTGTAATAAGAGGCGGTCGCAAGTTTGTTTTCCAACATGCCCCAAGGGGTGCGTAGTCGGTTCTTGCGCGAAGAAGTGGCAGGTCAGGGGCTTGGCAGATAAAGAGTCTTTTACGCTGTCTCGGCCTTATAGCGCGCTTTCCTGCCTGTTTTCCTAATATGACTTGAAGGTGCCGTTTCAGGTTCGGGATCTGCCGCATTTAAGCGGTCATCAAATCGCCGATTTTGGCGAAAAATTTCAAAAGCAGGGGAGAGCAAGGCACTTTTTGCGTGGTTTTAAGGCTCCCAAACGCCTCTCCCCAGAGGCAAATCTCGCCAAAACTGAAACTTCTACAACCCAAAAAATATCCCGCCTGACCAGCGCAAACGCCGTCTTGCGAGCATTTGCCCCTGGGGTAGATGCTCGATCGCCTACGTAGGCAGGATAAAATTTCTCCTTATATGCGAACAAACGTTTGGTATCCTGTTTACAGGATGACAGATCAGCTCCCGCAGCTACCCCGACCAGCACTCCTGGCGGACGCATTTTCTCAAACTGGCAGACGCTTCCGAAAATCATTTTTAGATACTAGAATTATATATAGAAGATATACATTCAGTATATCGGAGGTATAAATGATATTTGAATATGATATAGTTAAGAACAACATAAATGTTGAGAAGCACAAAGTAAGCTTTGAGGAAGTTCAAGAGATTTGGAGTGATCCTGACCTTGTTGTGCTTCCTGCCCGTAAACGCGGCGAGAAGAGGATGATGGCTATAGGTAAAGCCTATTCTGTGTGCTTTAGCGTGGTGCATACGATACGCGGTGAGGCAATTCGGATAATTTCTGCTAGGCGTTCTACAGCTAAGGAGGCAAAACTTTATGAGCAATCAAAACGGCGCTGATGCCCTAGAGGCTGCGTTTGATGCAGGCGAAGACATGGGAGAGTATTTCGATTTTGAAAACGCTACGTTTCCTAACAAAGAGCAAAAGCGTGTGAACGTGGACTTTCCCCAGTGGATGATTGCCGGCTTGGATGCGGAAGCTAATCGCTTAGGGATTAATCGTCAGGCAGTGATAAAAACTTGGATTGCAGAGCGGTTAGACGCAAAGATGGCCTAAAAACGTCCCGATTGTGCCACAGGGCGGTTGGCCTTTGCTATGCCTTTTTTAAAAGCCACTTGTCCATGACCTTTGCAAGCACCTTCGGTTCAATCGGTTTCGCGATGTGCTCATTCATTCCGGCGGTTCTTGCTGCCTGAACATCTTCCGCAAAGGCATTGGCTGTCATGGCGACGATCGGAACGGTCTTGCAGTACTTCCGGTCAGAAGCGCGGATGGCCCTTGTCGCATCGTTTCCGTTCATCTTCGGCATCTGAATGTCCATGAACACCAAATCATACTTGCCGTCTTCCGCGGTCGTCACAGCTTCAACGGCTTCCGTGCCGTCCCACACATGTTCAACCTTCATGCCGGTTTCTTCCAAAATCTCCTGGGCGATCTCGGCGTTCAGCTCGTTATCCTCAACAAGCAGGCAACAGAAGGCAGAAAGGTCCATGTTCTTAAGCTCTTGCAGCGGCGACGTGGAAACCTCATCCACATCCTTGCCGCCCATCAGCTCGTTGAAAACGCGCTCCATTCGGGATTTAAAGAGCGGCTTGCTAATGAAGGCGTTTACGCCCGCTTTTCTAGCCTCCGCTTCGATGTCGGTCCAATCGTAAGCGGAAAGGATGATGATAGGCACCTCATCGCCGACCTCAGCGCGAATGGCCCGCGCCGTCATTACGCCATCCATGCCCGGCATCTTCCAGTCAAGGATCACCGCGTTGTAGTCCGCGCCTGCCGCGTGGCGCGTAACCACATGGTCGAGCGCCGCCTCTCCGGAAAGCACGCCTTCTGCCTGCATCCCCATTCCTTCCAGGATGTCAACGGCAGACTCCATACTCACTTCATCGTCATCAGCCACCAGGACAGACATGTCTGCATATCGCTTATTGGTCGCATCGTCGGCTGTCTGAAGCTTCAGGAAGATCGTGACGGTGAACGTTGATCCTTCGTCCAGCTTGCTTTCCACCTTGATATCGCCGCCCATCATCTGCACGATGTTCTTGGTGATGGGCATGCCAAGGCCTGTGCCCTGAACCTTGCTGATGCGTCCGTCCTCGGCGCGGGCAAACGGCTCGAAGATTTGCTTCACGAAGTCTTCGGACATTCCGATGCCGTTATCCTTGAACACAAACTCATAGCAACCGACTTTTTCCTGGTTGCACGGAATCTCTCGGATGCTCAGGTTGATCTTTCCGCCATCGGGCGTGTACTTGACCGCGTTGCCCATCAGGTTGACGAAGGCCTGCTGGATATGCAGGGAGTCGCCGATTACCAATTCGTGCTCGACGTTTTGGATGTTGACGGTTAGCTCATGCTCATGCTGCGCGATCTGCGGGCGAACCATGGTGATGAGGTTGTCGATCAGGTCGGAAAGGTTGAACTCCTCTTCCATAAGCGCAACCTTGCCAGATTCTATCTTGCTCATGTCCAGCACTTCGTTGATAAGCGCTAGCAAATGGCGGCTGGCCGAAGCGATCTTTGTGAGGCTGTCCTGAACGCGTTCCTTGTCGTCGATGTGCGCCGCGGCGATGGCCGTCATACCGATGATGCCGTTCATGGGCGTGCGAATGTCGTGCGACATCGTCTGCAGGAAGTCGCTCTTGGCGCGACTCGCTGCCTCTGCGGCATCATATGCCTCCTGCAGGGCATGCTGCGTCTCAAGTTCTTTTTTGATCATTTGCGTGATGTTGCGAATTCCGACCACATAATAGACGGCGTCGTCATCCGCCTTGAACCGGGCAATATTTATCTGCCCGTGGGAATTTTCCATATCGTCTATCTGCCTGTAATTGACAGAGTATAAGCCCGTCTCCGGCACCACTTCATTCATGTGGGAAATAGTGCAAGCCAGATGCATCTTTTCCCGGTCTTCCGGAACCACGCAGGTGTCGATATAGCGGCTCAATCCCTCCTCAGCGTTGTCGTATTCCGCAATAAAGGTGTTCGCCATGGCGTTGGAGCGGATCACCCGATAGGTGTTTTTCTGGGCGTTGAGCAAGAACAGGGACACGTATTCCGTGCTGAGAGCACCAATGATTTTGTTGTAACGCAGAGCTTCCGACATCTGGGATTCACGAATCTGCGCAGTGCGGCGCATGGATTCTTCCAGGTTTTCCCTGTCTCGAATAGAGCGCAGCTCATGGTAAGCGGAGGTGGCGGCAATGGAAAGGTAAAGTTTGTGTCCCGTGTTTACTTTCGGGTTGTCCACGCCCATGAAGCCGATTTCCCGGCCGGATTCCATCATGGGTGCCGCCAATATGCTCTGAATGTTCTGAGGCTCAAGCACCTCATAAATAAGCGGCTCTTTTTCGGCGTATTCCTCGTCGCAACTCAGATAGAACGCGCCCTTCTTCTTGAACGTGTCCAGCCATGGATTCATCATCTCTGCCGGCACCGTCTGCAGGTTGTCCTTTTCCGCCGTGACACCCGGAGCGCACCATTCGTATGTGTTAGCGATGTATTGCCCGGTGGGGTCTTCTTCGAAAATATAGCATCGGTCTGCCTGATAATAGGCGGCCACTGTTTCCACAAGAGTGTCGACGAGCGCCCGGTTGCCCATATTGAGGATGATGTTAAGTAGTTCCCGAATCGAGTCATCCTCGTGCACTTTTAGAATCCCTGTAAGTTGTTCTATCTGCTCCTTGGCGGCATCAACCTGTTCAATGTTCCAGGTGCCTTTGCTGGCCGACGCGATGATGTCGCGAATCTCGGACATTTCTTTCTGCTGGGACAATTCTTTGCGTTTTTGCTCGTCGATGTCCTGGCAGCCATAGATCAGATGCTGAATGCTGCCATCTTCGGCCCGGTCGCCAACCATGAAGATTCCCCTGAACCAGGAATTTGCCGCATCGCTGAAAAAGTCCCTGGTGGAGGTGGCGTTGCGTTCAAGCTCCGCAAGAATGACGTTCGGCTGCAGCCACGTGTTGAGCTCCTGATGAAACTCGGCTGCAACCGATGTCCTCACGTTCGCGCGAAGGAACTTGAAGGCATCCTTGCACTTTTCGACACGTTCTACGTATTCATTGGTGCTGATGATCCGGTAAGCAGCGGAGGGCATATCGATATAGAGGCTGAAATTGAACACCTTCCCGATGCCCTCGATGATCTGCAGGTATTCGTCCTTTTCGTGCTCTGCCGTGACCTCGCGGTAGCAGCCCATGTATTCTTCCAGCGATCCGTCTGCGCGACGCACAAAGCGCCCCGCGCCGGTTACCCAGATGAGGCTCCCGTCTTTTCTTCGCATGCGATAGGTGGCATGCGAGATGGCGGGCAACGTACGGTGATTTTTCACGGAATCCCAGAACAGCTTAACCAGGATGTCCTTTTCCTCTGGCACAAGGGTCTTGATCCAGCTGTCGAATTCGTTGGGCAGGTCATCGAGGCCATCATAGCCGAGCATTCTTCGTGTCCCGTCGGTAAATTCGAAGGATACCATCTGCTCTTTTTCGTCAAATCGACAGATATACATGCCCGAATCGAAGCCCTTGGCAAGCATTTCTTCCCTCAGCTGCGCGATATGGTATTTCTCGTTCGCAACAGCCGCGCGACGATTTACTTCTTCAATCAGATCTCTTTGGTCTGCAGGATACTCATCCGGATTCAACGGCTCAAATGCAATTCCGGAGATCGTGCTTTCCTCAAAATTGCACGAGGCAGCGTCCAATCCCTTAAACGATGATCTTTTTTCTGTCATGGTCTCTTTCCAAAAAATTTAATTTGAACAAGCGCAACTCGCTCATGCTTTGAAGATTTATTTTAAAAGAAAAGGGCTTAAAAACAACATGACGGATGAGGCGCTATGTGAGACAGGGGGAGACAGGGGGACGCGGGGTGTTGGGGAAATTAGAAATGGCACCACCCCCGCGCGCCGGGGAG
>R12__coassemble_740_pt1 | contig 12299 bp, 10 predicted proteins | sample R12__metabat2_low_PE_032 | metagenome-assembled genome bin R12 | reverse complement strand
CTCGTGGGCAGCGCCTCACCCGCGCGCCCTGAAAAAGTCGCAGCAGAGCCAAGTTGAGCCCCCTGTTGATCAACGGCAGCCGCAGCTGCGCCCACGGAGGCAAACTCGGCGCCCACACCACCAATGACTTCTTTCTTTGCTGAAGAAACTGGCGTTGGGGAATCAGCCGTGGCCAACGGCGGCATGTCTTCCAGCGCTTTCCATTCCCTGTACCGTTGCGCCAGCTGTGCGCTGGTCATAGACAAATCCAGCCCTGCATGAAGCATGCGGCTCTCCAAAGACCCGTTGGCTTCGTCCACGACAAGCCTTACCTTGCGGGAAGGCCGATCGTATTTCAACGCGGCGGCCAAATTGATGGGATCAACCTGCTCGTTGGAGGCCACCCACACCTCCTGCACCCCCACGTTGCCCTTCAAGAACGTTCGCGCCTCTTCGGCCGAAGAGAACGTCTTCAGCCAGCCTTGGGCCTCCAGGTTCTCCCCGTTCAAACCAATCAGCTCGGGATGGGTCAGGCTGATTTCATCTGCGCACAAAGCTACCGTTTCCATGGTCTTACTCCTTATTCTTCGAGGTGTTTTCGGTGTTAGATGCCGCATTGGCATTCGCGTTCGAGTTCGAGCTTGAGTTCGAATTAGCATTCGCATTCGCAGTTGCGCCCGCCGCAGCTTGCGACCCCCCACTCGAAGCGCTGTTCGCGTTTTCGCGCTTATCGCTTGACGTTGAACTTTGCCCAGAGGCCGCATCCTGGGCGGCAGACACGCTTTCTCCCGGCAACGTGAAATACAATGTTGAGGTCTGGGCCGCAGCAACCAGCTCCTGCACGGACTCAGGCTTTACCGCAAGCGTTATCCAGGAGACTTCCGTCGCTTTGCTGTCCGCCGACGCGCTGGTCGCCAGCACTAGCAGGCTTTCGCCCAACCTTGTGGTCGTCGTGTCGCCCGTGGAGTACAAGTCAACCGAAAGCCCCGGCGTTATCGCTCCGCCAACCGCCTGAACGCTTTTCGCAGGGACGCTGACGGCCGTCAAGCCGTCGGGGACCTCCAACGAGTCACTGGTGCTCCCCAACCGCCGTGCCGTAATTACCTCGCCCGACAGAATGGTCGAAGACGCCATGGAACCCACCACTTGGCTTTTATCTTGCTGCGCCTGATCTGGCAGCAAGGCCGCCACCCACAGCTTGGTTTCCACGTCGGAAGCCGATATGGTTTCCCCGGCGACGATATCGCGCGTGGCCACGCACACTTCCAGCTGATCTCCGCCATACTTCTCTAGGGCTTCTTGTCTGGCCTGGTCAACCTGGCCTTGAACGCTAACCGTGTACCAAACAATACAGGCAGCGCACAACAGGCCGCACACGATGCTTATCGCCCACAAACGCTTCTCTTGCATTTCTAAAGGCCCTCCTATCACTTTCGGCAAACACAGTGTGAAGGGCGCATTTCCCTGGCCAAATACGTGCATCCAACAGGATTTCCCAAATAGTTCGCAGCAAGACATGCCCGTTTGAAGGGGCCTATCTCAAAAAAGCTGCGCCTTTCCCTTCGGACAGCCGTCAAAAAATCGCCCAGAATTCCATACGCACGCCAAAGGATTTCGCCTCAAAACCCTTGAAAGCCTCAAAACGCCAGAACGGCAATCGGTATACAATGGGCACAACAGAGGAATCACTGCGTGCGAAAGGGGAACTGATCATGCAGCGCTATAAGAAAATCTTTGCATCACTTGACGGCGGTTCGACCATGCGTGGCGTAGCGGAGCACGCTATCGGCATTGCAGAAAACGACGGCGCGGAAATCCTGTTCGGTCACGTCATCGACTCCGTTCCCTATGAGGCCAACGGCGTTGACTTTGCCGCCTTGTGCCAAGCTTCCGCCGAGCGCATCGAGGAAGAGCTGTCCGACCTGCTTGACCGCGCAGCCAAAAATGACACCGTCGGAGACGTCAACCTGAAAGTAGCTGCTGGGCGCATCAACGAGACCTTGCTTGAGCAGCTTATCCAGCCCTTTGAGCCTGACCTGGTCATCTGCGGCGAACGCGGGCTTTCCAATCTGCGCTATGCCTTTGTGGGCAGCGTTTCCACCTACCTTATTCGCAATTGCGATTGCGACGTTTTGGTCATGAAGCAGCGTTAAGGTTTTTAAATCGCAAAAAAAGGAAGCCAACCGATTTCGGTTGGCTTCCTTCGTTTAGGGCACGAACCCAATTCATAGCGGTTCTGCCCGCGTTGTTTTAGCTTTGGGAAGACGAGTTACTGGACGAAACGACGGCAATGATGATGATGGTCATGACGATGGCCAGGACAATCTGCTGCGCAATGGCGCCCGCCGCAACATTGCCCGCTGTGGCTGTAGCAGCACTGGCCTTCGCGTCTTCCTGATAGACCTGCAGGGCCATAGCGCTTGCCAACACATTGCGCATGCTGGACCCCATGCCCAGGATGCTGCCGAAACCGCTCTTGCCTTTAAGGTAATGCGACGCCTCGTTGATGTCGCGCGCAACCTGGTCGACTGTCGCGTCGGTATCCACCATGGCCGCCAACATAGGCAGCTGGCCGGCAAACATATAAATGTCCGTGCTGTTCACCGCATTGCGAAGCTGCCTGAAGCGCTCGCATTTCTCCTCGATGGGCTTTTCGCTTAAAGCCAAGATCATGCAAACAGAAAGCAACGCATCCTTCGCGAAGGTGAAATGGTCATGGCGCAGGTTTTCGTAGCAGGCCTCTGCTTCGGCAAGTTTTGCCTCCACATCAAGGTCCGACATGGCAAACAACGCTGCCACGGCCACGTCTTCGTGGCCCGTCAACATGGGATGGTTCCTGCTCATCTCGGTAAGGATTTGCCCGGTCTTTTGAGCGATGGCCTGGTACTGCGACGGATCGACAAAATCCACGATGGAGGCAGCGGCCAGCGCCTCATATTCAGAGCGAAACACGCCATAATTCAAAAGTTTGTAGGCAGAAACAACGTTATCCAGATAGGCCTCGGGGTCACGCTTCAAAGACATCTTGCACAGAAGCGCGATGTTGGTGTGTCCGCGCAGATTACTGAGTGCCCCCACCTTATGCTTCAGGATTTTGCGGTTGCTCCTGATGACGGACTCGTCGGCGTGGATGTTCATGTTGGTGTAGATAAGCGCGCCCAAACCGGCAGCTTGGGAAAAGTCCAGCTTCGCGGCATTTTGGGTGACCTTGTAGTTATCGGCCAGAAGGTCGCATTTTGCCTTGAGGTTTGCGTCCATGGGGGTCCTTTCGTCGCGGTTGACCTGCCGCCATGATAACAAATTGACGTCTGCGTGAACAAGGAACGAAGCATGCATCTCACAATAAACCACGATTGGCGCAGGAATATAATGAAAGCAATGCAGCCATCGAGATAGGAGCAATCATGGTTGACAATGCAGTAGTCGAGCAGGTTAAGGCTCAGCGCGAGCAGATTGCAAAGGCCTATACGGCGCAGGCGCCCGCAGGCGAAGAAATTGAGATTCCCGCCCAGTCCGGACCGCGACGTAGCCTTATCTACCGACCAAAGGAGGCAAGCGGACCGCGTCCCGTATTCTTCGACATTCATGGCGGCGGATTCATCTTCGGGCTGCCCGAGATGGACGATGCTTTGTGCAAGCGTATCTGCGACGAGCTAAACATTGTTGTTATTTCACCTAGCTATCGCCTGGCGCCGGAAAACATGTTCCCTGCAGACAAGGAGGATGTCTACGACGTGGTCAAGTACGTCCACGATAACCCCACCGAATTCGGCATTGACCCTGAACGTATGGCCATTGGTGGTCATTCCGCCGGCGGCAACATCTCCACGGTCATGGCACTTTTGGCCAAAGAGCGCGGCGAATTCCAGTTCAAGGGCGTCATCATGGACTACCCGACATGCGACCTGGATACCGAGGCGCACCAGAAGCCGACCCCCGCGGGATGCCTCGATCCCGATCTGTGCGCGGTTTTCGACTCGTGCTATCGCAACCCCGAGGACGGAAAAGATCCGCATTTGTCACCGCTGTTTGCAACGCAGAACCAATTGCGTGATTTGCCCACTCACCTGATCCTGACGGCTGAGGGCGACTCGCTTTGCTTCGAGGCCGAAGAGTACGCCAAGCACCTGATGGCTGCCGGCGTGCCAACAACGGGCCGTCGTTTCTTCGGCGTGGCGCATGGCTTCACGATTCCTGGGTTTGCGAAAAACCCCGGCACCCCCGAGCAGGCCGCGCAAGCAACATCCGAGGCCAACGACATGATGGTGGCTGCGGTTAAGCAATATTTGCTGGATTAGCCTGATTTCCATTGGCGGTCGAGGCAGACGGCAAGGCTGTTTGCCTCGCCCGCCATTCTATTTACGGTGGTCGATGAGGGATTTTGCGCCTTGCTGCGCAAGCCGCCGGCCTGCGCTCGGCTTCGCCGTGCTCGGCCCGCGACAGCCCGCCGGGCTGTCGCGCTCTCGCGGGGTTCAAATCCCGCGCGTCCCCCAAGACGCAAAACGGGCCCCTGCTGGGGCCCGGCCATTTCTGGTGGTCGATGAGGGATTTTGCGCCTTGCTGCGCAAGCCGCCGGCCTGCGCTCGGCTTCGCCGTGCTCGGCCCGCGACAGCCCGCCGGGCTGTCGCGCTCTCGCGGGGTTCAAATCCCGCGCGTCCCCCAAGACGCAAAACGGGCCCCTGCTGGGGCCCGGCCATTTCTGGTGGTCGATGAGGGATTTGAACCCCCGACCTTGTGCTTGTAAGGCACCTGCGCTCCCGCTGCGCCAATCGACCAAAGTGTTTGGGTATTCTCTCACAAACAACGGCGGTTTGCAATTGGTAATCCCCAACATCGGATGCCTTTGCTATGCTTTCCTCAACGCATCACCACAAGAAAGGAAGGGTTGCTCATGTCTGTCACGTCGCTTGATCCCTCGCGTAACCAGTGCATGCTCACCGGAAAGCTGGCAAAGCATGGCTACGACTGGTGGTGGCATTCCTTTACCGCCCATCATGCGGAAACCGGCGAAGAGTTGCCCTTCTTCATCGAGTTCTTCCTCATCAACCCCGAGCGTGGGTCCGACAAGCCAACCTTCGGCCGCCGCGCTGACGGCACGCGCGGCGCAACCCCCAGCTACCTGATGGTCAAAGCCGGCTGCTGGGGCCAAAACCCCCGGCAGCTGCACCGCTTCTTCCCCATCAGCAAGGTCGACATCGGCTGGGGCACGCCTTACTACCTTTACGCTGGCGACTGCCTGGCCTGCGATACCGACCTTATCGGGCACGTGCACGTGACGCCGGAAGCCGCCGCCGCCCATCCTGAATGGATGTCGGATGCCGGGTGCATCTCATTTGACCTGCATCTGGACAAGCAAATTGCCTTCAATGTGGGCTATGGCGCCAGCAAGCCTGCGCGCGACGCCCAAGCCTTCGAGATGTATTGGCACGCCGAAGGCATGAAGACGCTGGTCAGCGGGACCATCATGCTTGACGGCGAAACGTATGAGGTAACGCCTGAGACAAGCTTTGGCTACAGCGACAAAAACTGGGGAAGCGACTTCACCTCCCCTTGGGTGTGGCTGGCCTCAAGCGACCTGACCAGCCGCCTTACGGGCAACCGACTGGAAGACACCGCCTTCGACATCGGCGGCGGCCGCCCACGCGCCTTCGGCGTCACCTTCGATCGCAAGCTTTTGGGCTGCATCAGCTATGAAGGCCGCGCCTTTGAATTCAACTTCAGCAAGCCCTGGACGCTTTCCCAAACCGCCTTCGACTGCCAAGAAACCGAAACCGAGATCATCTGGCACGTGCAGCAAGATACCGCAACCGCCCGTATGATTACCGACGTCTGCTGCCCCAAAAACCAAATGATCCTGGCCAATTACGAATCGCCCGACGGCTTTAAGCGCCACAACCGGCTGTTCAATGGCGGTGCCGGCACGGGCCGCGTGCAGCTGTTCGAGAAGCATGGCAAGTCCCTGTACCTCATCGACGACATGGACGCTGCTCACATCGGCTGCGAGTTCGGCGAATACGACCAGGAATAGCCAGTCGGCAAATCACAGGTGACAACTAGCGCAAAAAAGAGGGGAGAATAGCGTCTCCCCTTCTTTCCTTAGATTTCGAACGCCGCCACGCCGAACGACCCTGGACCGCAATGACTCGATATAACGCAACCGGTGTCAATCCACACGAACTCCTGGAAGCCTTCAGCTAGCGCCATGTCTTCCGCCATCTGCTGGACCTTTTCTGACAGGCCACGGTTGCGAATAAAGGCTATGCGGCGATGATCCATAGCATGGCGCGTCAAGAAGTCCTGCAGCGCCGCCTTGACCACCCGCTCCATTGAGCCACGGCGCTTCTCGGTAGCCACCAGACGCCCATCTAGAATCTCAATGACAGGTTTTATATGGAGCAATGTTGCCCCCAAGAAGGCCGCATTGCTCAAGCGGCCACCGGCGCGCAGAAATTTCAGTTCCCCTGGAATGAAAATCATCTTGATGGCGTCGACGCACTGCAGCGCTTTTTGCTTGATGTCCTCAACCGAGCACCCTGGATTATCCTTCGCAAATTGGGCAACTTCGGCAACAACCGTATATTGGCCCGCACAAACGCTCTTCGTATCTATATACGTTATATAGTCGCGCCCCTCACCTGCAATATGAGCTGACTCAAACGAGCATGTCGTTGCTGCGGAATAGGCCAAGTAGACTAAATGGGCCTCAGGATGTTCCTGATGCAACCGATCGAAAACCTGCGTAAAGTCGCCCGGTGTGCAACCGCTGGTAGCAGGCAATTCCCCCGTTGCGACATAGTGGTCAAAGATGCGTTCAGCGGGAAATGTCCCGTCGTCAAAGCTTTTGGAAGCAAACGTAACGTGCATTGGGACAATCTCGATACCCAGTCGCTTCACCTCGGCCTGCGGGATGTCCGCGCCCGACTCAGCAATAAAAATATATTCAGCCATTGTTTATCTCCTGTAGGACGACGATAGGGTAATTTTGTCCTAAAAGTAAACGTTCACTTTTTTAATGATTGAGGCTATAGAAAATGTACATAAATTGAACTTGTTAAACAGGCCGCGCCATCCCCAAAGGGCTTTCAGGCAGATACAAATCGTCAAGGCAACGGCTACAATAAAGTGCGTATCAGGAAAAGGGAGGCCCATGAAACCGTCGCATTACGCTGTCTGCCTGAACACGGGCGAAGACGAATACACGTTCTTCAACACCGCGACAGGGCGTTTGGCAGCTGGCAGCAGCGCTGCTGCCAGGGCCTTCGATGCGGCCGAAGGCCCCCAGGAACTGCTGGAAAGCCTACAAGCGGCGGGCTTTCTGGTGCCCGACGACACCGACGAGGTTGCCCAACAGGAACAGCTTTTCCAGGCAGCCCGCACCAACACCGACATGCTGTGGCTGGCGCTTGCGCCCACCTATGCCTGCAATTGCCGCTGCGCTTACTGCTACGAGCAGGACAAGTCTGTATCCAAATCCCTCATGTCCCCCGCCGTCGAGCAAGCTGTTTACGATTTCATCGAGGAGCGCTTTGGAGCAACGGCGTTTTCCCGCTTGTACGTAGAATGGTACGGCGGCGATCCTCAACTCTGCCTTGACCTGGTAGAACGCATGACGCAACATTTCGACGCCTTCTGCGCGGAACACAACGTTGCTTATAGCGCCACCATGTTGTCCAACGCCTCGCGCATCGGCATCAAGGAGGCGGCGCTTCTGGCCCGCTGTCATGTGGACTCGGTCATGATCACCATCGACGGCCCCGAGGACTTGCACAACCAGCGCCGTCCCGCCATTGACGTTGACAACACCTATCAGGCCATCATGGATGCCATCGCCTGCCTCCAGCAGGAAGGCATCGGCGTCGTGGTTGCCATGAACACCGACAAAGTCAACATGGCGCGGCTGAAGGAACTGCAAGACAGCCTTGCCCCCCTTGGCGTGCAGGCAACGCCTGTCAAGCTGAACGACTATTCACATACCTACAATTGTCCAGGTGAAAAGCGCTTTTGCGCGCCGCACATAGACCTGTTTACCCACCAGGAATTCGCGCACGCCAATTTCGAAGCCCTTAAAGCGCAAGGATTCACGGCCCAGCAATTGGGTTCCATGCTGGGGCCATCCAGCCATTTTTGCTCAGGGCAGCTTAACGCGTCCTATGTGATCGATGCCTATGGCGATGTCTACAAGTGCGACGGCTGGATGGGAGACCCCACGCGCAAGATCTTCAACCTGTTTGACGGATCAGTGCCGGTACATGACGCCATAACGTTTGACCCCTTCGCAGACGACAAGTGCCGCACCTGCAACCTGTTGCCTGTCTGCTGGGGCAACTGCAGCTGGGAGCGTGAGCTGTGCGACTGGCCTTGCCACCCACTGATGTACACGCTGAAAGACTATCTGACCAGCTATCGGGAGTGCTTCCCCGCGCGCACCACAGACTTCCAGGTTCTGGCGTAAGGCGGGCTGGCGCCCGCCGCCGCTAAAGCCTTAATCTTTCCAATACACACCCTTGAATTTGCGAACCAGATGGTAAAGGGGGCCTTCCAACGCCTTTGACACCTGCTCCATCTCGGCTGGAATGTCGATATGCTGCGGGCAATGGGCGGCGCACTTGCCGCACCTCACGCAAAGGCCCGCATGGTGGGGCTTGGCCGAAAGCGCCGTGCTTTGCACATACCCCCAAAACGCCGCAAACCATCCTTCGGTCGCACGCGTGTTATAGCTTCTAAAGCACGTGGGAATATCGATGCCCTTGGGGCACGGCAAACAGTAACCGCATCCCGTACAAGGCACCTTCTCCACGGCGCGAATCTGCTGAATGGCCTGCTCATACACTGCTTTTTCCTGATCGGTCAGCATATCAGGATGCGCCATGTCGGCAAATGCGCAGTTCTCCTTTACCTGCGCCACGTCGTTCATGCCTGAAAGCACGCACGTCACCTGAGGCAAGTCATACAGCCACCTGAACGCCCACTGCGCCAAGGAAAGCTCCGGCAACCCTTCGGCCACACGTTGCTTGTTAGCCTGCTGGAAAACCTGTTTAGCACCGTTGGGCAACTGGCCAGCCAGGCGCCCGCCACGCAGCGGCTCCATGATGATCACTGGCAGTCCCTCCTGCGCCGCATAATGCAAGCCGTCCAGACCCGCCTGGGAACCCGCGTCAAGGTAATTCAGCTGAATCTGGCAGAACTCCCACGGGTAGGCATCCACAATGCGCGGGAAATCTTCGCGGCCGCCATGATACGAAAACCCGATGCGCCTAATTTGCCCCGACGCCTTCTTGCCAGCAATCCAGTCGACAACGCCCAGGTCAACGCAGCGCTGCCAACTATCGAAGCTGGTCAGCATGTGCATAAGGTAGTAATCCACGTAATCGGTTTGCAGACGCTTCAACTCTTCGTCGAAGATGCGGTCAAAATCCGCCAAACTCTTGCAGGTATAGTGCGGCATCTTGGTGGCTATCAGCATGCGTTGACGATTACCGTTTTTGGCGGCGAAGGTTCCCAACGCCTCTTCGCAGCCGGAGTAGATGTAAGCCGTATCGAAGTAGTTAACGCCTGCCTCCAACGCCAAAGCCAACTCACGCTCGGCCTTTTCCTGGTCAATGCGCCCGCCCTTCTTGGAAAAGCGCATGCAGCCGAATCCCAACAGGGACAGTTGATCATCTATTTTGGGCGCGGTCCTGTACTGCATGGCTGCTCCGTTCGTGCTGAGGTGAGATTTAGCCATCATACCATCTGAGTGTTCAGGGCCTTAACCCCGTCAGACAACAGAAAAGGCCGGGCAGTAAACTACCCGGCCTTAAATCTTCTGGTGCTGACGAGAGGATTCGAACCTCCGACCCACGCATTACGAGTGCGTTGCTCTACCAGCTGAGCCACGTCAGCAACTAAGCGCGTTTCGCGCGAGCAAAAAGTATAGCGAAACGCGACAATCCTTTCAAGCGGATACATTATCATGAACCAAGAAAAGACCAAACGGCCCTCAAAGGCCGCCCGCATTTTGTCCATTAGCCGCACAAGGAAATGTCATGCCTCATCAGTTGGTGCTCGACAGATACCGCATTCTCGATCAAGCCGGCTCCGGTGGCTTCGCTACGGTCTATGCCGCATGGGATACCAGCCTCCAACGCAAAGTGGCCATCAAAGAGCTGCAAATCTCTGAGCTGGACGCTTATCGTGCAACCAATGCCTCGGCCGTGCGCGCGTCTGAAGACGTCCCACCATGGGAGGAGGACCCCGCATCTGGCCTTGACCAGCTTGAATACCCCGCCGACCCCACGTTTCTTGGTGGAGCGAGCGCCGAAGGCCCTGCTGCTTCCCTGAGCGTCAAGCTGGCCGACGTGGAGCAGCAACGCTTCTTCTCGCACATCCCTGGCCTTGACGAGGCGCGTGCGGCAGCCCACCTGGAAGACCCCAACATCGTGCATGTGCACGACTTCCAGGTGGTGGGCACGCACGCCTACATCATCATGGAGTACCTAGACGGCCTGACGCTTACCCAGTTCCTGCGCGACTACGACGATGAGCTGACCCTTGACATCATTGCGGCCGTCTTCGCAGACGTGGCCCACGCCCTGCAAACCGCCCACGAGAACAACGTGCTTCATCTGGACATCAAGCCCGACAACATCATCATTACCCGAAAAGGCCAGGTCAAAGTGACCGACTTTGGCATGGCCGCCCTGTCCGACCTTGATGGCAACGCCTATACCCATGGCGGGACCATAGGCTATATGCCTCTTGAGCAGATGCGCCAGGAAAGCCTGGACGCCCGCTGCGATGAATGGGCTTTGGCCAGCGTCACCTACGAGATGCTCAACGGCGAAAACCCCTTTATCGCGCCAGACCTTCCCCAGGCGGAAAACGCCATCGAGACAGCCGAGTTGGTGCTTCCCTCCCTTATGTGGAACGAGCTTGACCCCGAAGCCGATGACGTGCTGTTTTGCGCGCTCGACCCCGACAAGCAAGACCGCTTCGCCAACGTGGCCGCCTTCGCCAGGGAGTTCCAGCCCCTGCTCGGCAACCCCGACGTCGGCCAGCAAGCCTTGGCATCGTTGGTGGGAGACGGGCCCTCCCCCGATGACGAAGACGACTGGGAGCCGGAAAGCCCGCGTATCCCCCTGCGTGAGCGCGTAACGCCCAAAACGCTCAACCGCGCCGCGCGCGTCTTCGGCGCGCTTGCATCGGCCGCCACGGTGGCCTTGGCTTTCACCAACATCGGGCAGTTTGGCGACTACGGCCTGCACGCAACGCTTATCGCCGCCTTGGTGGCGGCCATCATAGGTGCCGTGCGGCCCCATTGGGGCGCCTTGTGCATGGGCATCACCTGGGGAGCCGCATTGCTGTGCAACCAACTTTGGATCTTGGGCGCCATCACGCTGGCCGCCACGGGCGGCTGGTGGTGGTTTGTCGGAAGCCACGGCAAGGCGGCCGGCAACATAATGCTGGCCCAGCCCTTGGCAAGCGCCCTCGGAATGCCAGCGCTTTGCCCCTTGCTTGCGGGCTATTTCCTGTCACCCATCAAAGCCCTGGCCTGCGCGCTATATAGCGTCGTCCTCTGCTTCATGATGGGCTCCATCGGACAAGGCAACCTACTGAGCTACAATGTGTTGCGCGGCTCGGCCTTCTCTGACACCATCAGCAGCCAAAGCGACACCGCCCTGCAGCTTATAACCACACCGGGTACCTGGGCAATAGCCATCAGCTGGGTGCTAGCCGCCTTGGTGCTATCCCTTTGCTGCAGCCGCCAAAAGCGCCTGCTGGCCGTTATCGGCGCCCTTGCGGCATGGTTGCTCCTTCTGGCTGGCCTATCGGCAGCCCAGCTGGTCAACAGCGCTGGCCTGGCCTTTGCCCCAGACGTAATTACCGCGCTGCTGATGACGCTTTGCGGTGCCGTGGTCATCGTTGCTTGCTGGACCCACGTTCCCCGTCGCGAAGACGACCAGCGCCACCGCCACAAGCCGGACGACGGCGCTATTTCAGCACACCCGCGTTGACGGCCTTCATCAAAATGGCGGCCATCATGGCGCGGTTAACGGGCTCGGTCGGCGCCACATAACGCGTGCCGCCCCGGTCCACGCCGCTTATCAGCCCCGCCCCAAGCGCCCAAGCAACGCTCGATTGCGCCCAAGGGCTAACCTGGCCAGTATCGGGATACTTCGACAAAACGTCCAAGCTGGCTGAAGACGGCGAAGCCCCTTTGTAAGCAACGGCCGCGTTGGCCAGAATGGCGCACAATTCCTGACGCGTGATGGGACCCTGCGGATCAAACAAGCGCTGCCCATTGACGTCCTTGCCGTTGATGACGCCATGCGATACCGCCC
>R12__coassemble_164_pt1 | contig 26811 bp, 20 predicted proteins | sample R12__metabat2_low_PE_032 | metagenome-assembled genome bin R12 | reverse complement strand
TTTTGGCCGTTCGTCCCGCCGCCTAAACACCCCAAAAAAAACCCGCCGTCCCAATTGTCACCCCAATGTCACCCGTCCCCAATGTCACCCAATGTCACGCCCTAAAACGAAGGGGCCCGAAGGCCCCTTCCCTATTGCGGCTTACTCGCAAGCAAGGCTAGTTCTCATCCAGCAAGCCCTTGTCGATGGCGTTCACCAGAAGCGTTGCCGCGCGACCACGGCTCACGCCCTCCTGCGGACGCAGCGTACGCACACCGTCAGCGTTGTACCCATGCAGAACATCCTGTTCCATGGCCCATTCGCAGGCACCGCGCGCCCAAGAACTGATGGACGACGCATCGGCCAGGGTATCAATCATGGCTGTGCCCTCGGGGGCCACAGCTTCGGCCGCGTTGCTCAAAATTGCGCAGAACTGCTCGGCGGTCACGGTGCCGCTCGGGTCGAAAATCTTGCCACCGTTGCCGTCGGACTTGCCGTTGATGATGCCCATGGCCACTGCCCAGTTGGCGGCGCCAGTGTAGTAGGCGGCATCTTCCACGTCGGACATGCCAGTGGAGTTCTTAGCGTCGGCCTTCACGTAGGCCTCTGCACCCTCGGGGTTAAGGTAGCGCCACAGGATGACGGCCAGCTGGCCGCGGGTCAGCGTGGCGTTCGGGGCGAAGGTGCCATCGGAGTTGCCCTTGAACAGGCCCAGGTCAACCGCCTTGAACACCGAGTCGTAGTACCAAGCCGCAGAATCATTCACATCGGGGAAAATGTTTTCCCACTGCGCGGCAAGGATCATGCTCTGGGAAAGCTCAATCTCATCGCCCGGCTGATACGTCACGCCATCACATTCCCAGCCAGCAAACTTCTTGCCGGTAGGCGCCGTGAGCGTGCATTCGGGTGCCGTGACCTTCCAGCCGACGTACCCGTGCAAGGCATCCATGGAACCGATGCCGCCGTTGGCGTCAAAGCTCACGTCAATGGCCGCCTCCAGATAGGCCTTGATGGGGAAGTTGTCGGCGTCCTTGGTTGTGGGGAGGGTGCCGTTGTTTCTCAGAATGGTGGTGTACTCGGTCCAGTCGCTCCAGTCGATCGTGCCGTCCTTGGGGACGCCCAACAGGCTTTCGCCCTTGTTGACCACCATCTTGGTGTAGCTCTTCAGGCTGGGATCGTCGACCGTCGACTGCTGGTTGGTCGCGACGACCATGGGGACGTAGCTCATGGTATCCCCGCCGTAATCTAGCACCATCTTCTCGCACACGGCGTACTTCTGCCCCTTGGGAAGATAGACCGGGTCGCTCAGGTTGATGTGCTGGAAACCGCCGGTGGTGGCGGTGTAGCTGCCAGATGCCACCAATGTGCCATTGGTGGGATAAGCCTTGGTGGCATCATCCACCAGGTAGACCGAATACTCCACCTTGGAGCCGGCCAGCGACGGCAAGCAGGAAATGGAGCGCAGGATGGAGTCCTGCGACGCCTCGAACACGTTGGCCATGGTCACGGAAGAGCCCATGATCGTGCTGGCAACCTCCGTTGCAGGCGCGGTGTCGTACTGGTCGACGTAGTATTCGTCCGAGTCGGTCCAATAGCCGTCGGTGTAGAAGTCGTAGGCCTGCAGCTGGTCAACGGACTTGTCATAGTAGGACAGGTAGAAGTAGCCGCTATCGTCAACGCCCCATTTGTTGTTGTTGGGGAAGTCTTCAGAGCTGGAGCCCCAGCTGTTCTTCACGATCCAAGCGCCGTCGCCCGCAGGTTGGCTGACCGTCTTCGTCTTGGGCGTGCCGTCATCGTTCAGAACCACGTTGCCTTCCGCGTCAAGCACGTTGACCGTGGTCAGGAAGTTTTCCTTGGAGTAGTTGTCGTCCCAACCGACGATGCAGACGCCGTGGTTGGCTTTCTTTCCCTCGTCGTAGGTGTAGTGAGCCCACGTCTTTGTGTTGATGTATTGGGCGGTGTCCTCCGTGGTCTTTTCTGTCGGCAGGGACGTGTCCGCGTAGAAGGTGACGGCCACGCCGCGCCCGTTGACCAGCTGCTCCTTGACGGCGTCCACCGACGATGTCTCTAGGCTGCCATCTTCGGGGTTCAAGAGAGTGGAGAGCATGAAGCTTTCCTCCAGCTGGTAAGACTGGTAGTAGCGGTATTGCTCATCGATGGACCAGTCGTCGTCGCCTGAATAATACCAAGGCTTGCCTTCGTCATCGTTTTGGATGGTCTTGTTCTTGCCGTGATATTCGAACGACTCATTGACCGATTCAAGGACCGCGCCCACGCCCGAAGCGTAACCGTTGGTGGCCACGTAGAAGGCGCCGCCGTCCAGACTGGTGGTGCCGTTGGTGGAGTACATGCCCTCACCGGCTTGCGAGTCGGTGGCGTCATAGCCCGCCTCGCCCTCCGCTGGCAGATGCGTGTTAGAGAACCAAGCCAGATGGTGCTCGGACAGGTCCAGGTTGTTTTCGTCAGCGGTCTGGCCCGTTTCGTACAGGATGGAAATCTCGGCCGCGGCGGTGGCGGCGAAGGCCCAGCAAGACCCCCACGGGTTTTGGAGCTTCACGCTGGTGACGTAGTTGCTGCCGCCGGCAAAGTCAGTGCGCTTGGTTTCCGTATTGTAGGTGGTGGTGCCGTCAACGTGCTGCAGCGAAAACGCCGCCGCGTAGTTGCTGGATGACCCGCCGGTTGAGGTGTTGCCCGAGGCATCGTCGGCGAAGGCCGCCGTGGTGAAGGCGGGCGCCAAGCCCACCACCAGCGTAAGGGAAAGCACGCTGTTGGCCACGCGTTGGAAGATCTTGGATGAACGGCGCATGATACTCCTTTGGTCGCTCCGTTGCAGGATGGGCTTAGAGTATCAAAAAAAAAATCAGCTTCCTCATTGCGGTGCCGTTACTTTTTTGGGGCGGGGCGTGACATTGTCACGCTGTCACCCGTCAGCGGCCCAGCCTCTGCAAGCACTTCTCGGCTCCATCGCACAAGGCGCCCGCCAACAGGTCGGCGTTGAGGTGCACCGTGCAAATGATCACGTTGGGCTTGGTGGGATGCGGCGTCTCCTGATGCAGCTGACGGCCGTCATCCACCAGCTCGAAGCGGAAGTCGTAGCGCTTGCCGTCACGTTCGCGATGCCTATACCCAATGTCGGCCTGGCCAGAATGCAGCAGGCTGCAACGCAGCTCGTAGCACATGTTGCCGTCGAACCAACTCTCCTGCCGGCCAAACTGGTCGGCCACATAGGTGTCGAACCAGCGCTCATACTGCGCGTGCACCTTGCGGTTGCCGTCGTCGAAGACCAACTGCGGGTAGCACTTCTGCCCCAAAACATCCGGGATGGTGAGCGCCAAGGCCAGCCCCGCCACCGAAATGTTGGCGTCAATGCACGCCCGCACGTCCTTGATAATGCGGCTCACCGGTATAAACGTCAGGTCATCTGCGGATTTATTCACCTGGTCGGACACGAGCGTCCCTCCCTTATCGCTCTTTGACTCAAAGGCATTATACAAGCCATCCGAACTTTCCTGCCTTTCGATCGGAGCGCGCGTCTTCGCCAACGCCTTTTGCTGCCCACGTCCCAAGCCGTTGCACCCAACGCGCCAAATTTGCAGTATGGTGAACCCATGCCATGCGCAGGCCAACCATCTTCCAAGGAGGATTTCATGAGAAAGCTGCAAACCGCGGGAAGTGTCTTCGCCAAAGGCGCCCTAACCCTGGCGCTCGTTGTGGGGCTGGCACCCACCTTGCCCGCTACGGCCTTCGCCGATGAGGAAGGCTTCTCGGCAGCCGACACGCTGATGGCCAACGCCACGGTGCGCCTTGGCACCAGCGCCTTCGACTACCCCGACGCCGAAAGTAGCTTGTCGGTCATGGCAAACGCCGACTACCCCGAAACGTTTGATCTGCGTGACCGCGGCATCGTGACCAGCGTGAAGATGCAAAATCCGTGGGGCTCCTGCTGGGCCTTCGCCGCCACGGCCGCAGCCGAGACGTCCATCCTGTCCGAGGCGGGCACCACAGCCGAAGAATCGGGCCTTGACCTTTCCGAGCATCACTTGGCCTGGTTTGCCAAGTCGCACATTGCCGTTGAAGGCGAAGAGGGCTACGACGCCGAAAACACCCAGGCAGGCGAAGGCATCTGGACGACGACCCCCAAAAAGCGCATGAACGGCGGCAACTTCTACATGTCCACCAACGCCTACGCTTCCGGCCTTGGCCCCGTCATCGAATCGGCCGACGCGCAATTTGAATACCACGGCTTGCTGGGCCTGGTCCAAGCCTTCAAAACGTTGGAAGGCCAGCAGCAAGAGCTTGATGGCGTCACCTTTGACGAAGCCGTGGCGCAAGGGTACACGCCCCGCAACTACTCCGAGCAGGACGACTGGTCAATCGACTACTCCAAGCGCTATACGCAATCGTACGAGCTGCAGGAAAGCTACGTTTTGCCCACCCCCTATGACAAGGAAGGCAATTTCACCCAAGCCAGCGTAGATGCCGTCAAGGAACAACTTGTTGCCGGCCGTGGCGTCGAGGCCGGTTTCTGCGCCGACACGTCTAAGCCCACCGAAGATCCCAGCTCCGACAAGGCGCAATACATCAACACCAACACCTGGGCGCACTACACCTGGAAGCAAACCAGCATGAACCATGCTGTCTGCATCGTCGGCTGGGACGATAACTACTCCAAGGAAAATTTCCGCACTTGGGCGTACAAGCTTGATAAGGACGGCAACGTTGTCACCGACGCCGAAGGCAATCCCGTTTACGACTCCGACTGCACCCTGCCTGCGGGCGACGGTGCCTGGATCGTGAAGAACAGCTGGGGCTCCGGCTCTGAGGAATTCCCCAACAAGAGGTCCTGGGGAGTCGACGAAGACGGTGACGGCGAGGGCGACGGCTACTTCTACCTATCCTACTACGACAAGTCCATCAGCATGCTTGAAGCGCTGGACTTCTACACCGATGACTACTGGACCGGTTCCGTTGACGGCTATTACATGGCCGAATACGATTTGGCGCCAGCGACCAGCGTTGCGACTATCGACAACCCCAAGAAGACCAGCTTCGCCAACGTGTTCGAGAGCGATCTAGCAAGCGCGCTGCGCAGCGTGTCGTGCTTTACCGCCACGCCAGGCACCACCGTTGATTACGAGGTGTACTTGGTGGACGACACCACCAAGGCCAGCCCCACCGACGGGAAGCTGGTAGCGCAAGGCTCCCAAACGTTTGAGCTTGGAGGATTCCACCATCTTGACCTGACAAGTCCGGTGCTTCTGGCCGAGGGCCAAGCCTTTGCCGTCGTGGAGACTTGCTCGTATGTCAGCAATGGCGAAACCGTCTACTATATCCCGGCGCCCTATGCCGCAACGGAGAAGTTGTCCCCCAGCAGCTACGTCAAGATGGTGGTTAACGAGGGTGAAAGCCTGATTGGCACCTTCGACGGCGAAAAGATAAACTGGGCCGATGGCGATTGGGCGCAAAAGCGCAATGAGATTATGGGCGAGCTTAGCGAATACTTCGGCACCGACAACCTCCCCATCAAGGCCTATCTGGACGACTCCGTTGGCATCAGCTTTGACGCCAACGGCGGCAGCGGCACCATGGATTGCGTCCTGACCATCGACGGTAGCAAGGTGACCGTGCCTGAATGCGCGTTTGAGGCGCCTGAGGGCATGAAGTTCGCCGGCTGGAAGAATGACGAAGACGTGGTTTTGCCCGGCGCCGAGCTTACCCTGACGGAAAGCATCACGCTGACGGCGCAATGGGAAGCTGTCTTCCCCGACGTGGCCGAGGACCAATGGTTTACCGAGTCCGTTTACCAATCTAGCCTGCTGGGGCTTTTTAAGGGCTACAACGACGGCACCTTCGGCCCGAACGACACGCTGACGCGCGCGCAGGTAGCCACTATTTTGTGGCGCTATGTGGCGGGGAGCGTCGGTGACGGCTCTGTCAACACCACCGGCATGACCGACGTGGAAGTCAACCAGTACTACACCGCGGCGGCCAATTGGGCCGTGGAAAACCGCATCATCAACGGCAAGTCCGACGGCAAGGGCGGGCGCATCTTCGACCCGAGCGGCGCTGTGACCGCCGAGCAGCTGTGCGTCATCCTGAGCAACGCCGCCAAGGCCACGCCACCCGAGAGCACCACCCAGATTGACGCCCTGGCCGACGGCAGCGCCATCAGCTCTTGGGCGCGCAACGCCTGCGAATGGGCCATGGAGCAGGACGTCATGCACGGCTATGAAGCTGACGGCGTGCGCACCTTGCGTCCGCAGGAAGGCGTAAGCCGCGCCCGCGCAGCAACGCTGTTGGTGAACGCCGTCCAGAAGGGCGTGCTCACAAAGGAGTAGGCCAGCCTGCAAAGACGCTTGTTGCGCCCTGAAGCCTGCAAGCTACAGCAAAGCCCCCAGCAGCTGCTGGGGGCTTTGCTTTCATAGGAGCCACCGGCACAAAAAATTTAACGCCTTCCCTGCCCTCGAAAGAAGGCCAGATTGAGAGGACTGCAGCGGCCAACGTGTGCCATTTTGCCTGTTTTTCAGATTTGGCATACAGGCAGCAGGCCCTCCGCGGCACCTGCTGTATGCCATTTTTGCTTTTTTGGGAAAATGGCATACAGCTTTCTAGGCCCTGAGGTGGAAAAGAGGGGCTATCTGACCGCGGAAACAGCCGCGAGCCGCCATTTTCCCGATGGCATAGCGGCCTACCGACCAAAATCTGTATGCCATTTTGCCAATTTTCCAGATTTGGCATACAGGCAGCAGGCCCTCCGCGGCACCTGCTGTATGCCATTTTGGCGATTTAGCCAAAATGGCATACAGCAGGACGCCACAAACGCTCGAAAGCTGCCTACCCATGCAACAAGGCAAGCAGTCGACGGCAAGAAGAGCAAGCTCTCGGCTGCAGCCTCATGCCAGGTTTTGCCACCTGCCACCCGTCACCACGTGTATCATTGGCTAAAAGAAGGAGACTCGGGTGAAAATACGCATCAGCAAGAAAGCATCCTGCGCACTGGCGGGTCTGCTAACCGCCGCGGCACTCGTGGCGCCTGGCGTGGCTCTGGCTACAGACGAAAGCGAAGCCACAGCCCAGAACACGCCGGCCGAGGTGCAGATACAGGCATCTACCGGCTACAAAAGCCAGCTCGAGTCCCTGTCGGCCCCCATCACCCTGAACGGAAACGCTTACATCCTCAAGCTCGGCAGCGTGACCAGCCAAAACAAGGCAGCCGTTGCCGCAGCCATCGAGGCTAACCTCAACCTTTCCGGCACCACGCCGCTCAAGCTGGTCCACGCGGACTTCGTCGATGCCGAAAAATGGGACTACCTGCCCGACGACCCCTTAGACGAAGGCCTTGACGACAGCGCGCTTTGCTGGGCTGCCTCCACGGCGTCCGTCCTTTGGAGCACCGGCTGGGCAAAGGAGACCACTAACCCCGAGACCGGCGCTCCCTTTGTCTCCGAGGACGAGGTGTTCACCTACTTCGGCAACAACATGAGAAACGCCGGCGGCGAAGCCGCGTCGGGCCTGGACTGGTTCTTCGACGGCGTCTACCTGCAAAACAGCTACGGCGGCACTCCCTGGATTCCCTCTGCTGAGAACATGGGCCTGAACCGTAGCCTTGAGGCAGAGCGTCTGTACACCAAAACTGACATGATTGACAACCTGGAAGGCATCGGCGTGCTGGAGCAGGTGGCGGACGAAACGCCTGTGGCCTTTGCAGGCAGCGTCGGGCAGCTTACGCTAGGCGAAGCCGGCTCGTCCACCCACGCCGTATCGGTGCTGGGCGTCATCGTTGACCCCACGGCCACAAGCGCGGCCGACAAGTACAAGGCCATCGTGCTGGCAAACTCCGACGACGACGGAAAGCCCACCATCCCGGCAGCGGGCTCAACCGATGAGCAGCGCATTGCTGACCGCGCATCGCGCCCCAACAGCTACACCGTGTACCCGCTGGAGGCCATCACCGACGCCCTGGGGCAAAGCTGCTGGAAGCTTTGCGGTTACAGCTCCGAAGGCGAGGAGGACACGGTGCTGTTCAATGTGGTCGGGCTTACCTCGCCCACCGATGAGGTGAAGGCCGACGCCACAGAGACCGAAGGCAGCCTTGACAGCTATGCCGACTCTGACTTTGCGCTGGGGCATTGCTACACCAGCGCCGATGACCAGACCAACGGCAGCTCCGACCATGATCAGGTAAACGCCTTTGAGCCCGAGCAGGATGTCTACTTCACCTTCTGCGTGCTGAACAAAAGCATCAACAAAGACGGCATCGGCAAGGTGCAGGTTCCCCTGAAGCTGACGCTGACCGGCGCAGACGGCTACACCCGCGAATGGGCCGAAACGGTTGAGATTGCGGCATGGGCGCCTGGCCTTTACAAGGTAAGCGTGAAGGTGTCCGACGCAGGCAGCCTGGCCGCGGGCGATTACACGCTTGCTGCTGAAATAAACCCGCTGATAGACGGCACGCGGACAATCAAAGAGTCGTACTACTTGAACAACGCAGCGAGCATCGTGACGTTCACGGTGAAGGGCGAAGCCCCCGAGCCCGAACCGGATCCAAGCCCAGACCCTGAGCCCACGCCCGCACCCGCCAACACTACGCCTGCCAACACTACGCCTGCCAGCAGCTCCAACACACAAGCAGCCGCCTCCGCCACCCCTGGCACGGGGGACAGCGGCTTAGCATGGGCGCTGGCTGCCTCGGCCAGCGCATCGGCAGCGGTAGCGCTGGGCGGACGGCGCAAGGCCCGATCGAAGTAACAGCCAGGTCCCAACATGAAAAAACCCCAGGAAAACGAACACCTCGCCGAAGTCGAAGCCTACCTGCAAGGCAACGCCCAATTGCGCCACGCACTGGGGTTGGAAGCTGATAAGCCGCTGCAGATACGCCCCCTGGGCAAAGGCGAGCACAACGAAAACTTTGTGTTCTGGGCCGCCAGCGAAGACGCAGCCGCCAGCGAGGCCGAGGCCGTCAGCGAGACCGAAACCGCAGGCACGGCCGAGGCCGCAGTCGCAGCCGCCAGCGAAGACGCGGGCACGGCCACAGCCGCAACCGCAGCCGCCCGCACGAAATACGTCCTGCGCATCAACCGCATCCCGCAGCCCTTCCACGACAACCAAGTGGCCTACGAGTTTGCCGCCCTGAAGGCGCTAGAGCCAACCGGGTGCGCGCCACGCGCGCTCTACCTGGACGACTCGCCTACCTGCCTGGGAAAAGGCGTGCTGGTGGAAACCTTCTGCGAAGGCCAGGAGCTGGACTTCGACAACCTGCGCCCCGGGGACCTGCAATGCGCCGCGCAGCTGATGGCCAACGTGCATGCGGCCCCCGTGCCCGCAAGCTGCCCGCTGTTCCAGCCGGACGACCCGCTGCAAGCGCTCTTCGACGAATGCGTCAGCCGCTTCAAGGTGTACCAGGGCACAGCGCTTGAGGACCCGCGCTACACCCGCTGGATCGAGCGCTTCTTCGCCGCCACGCTAGAGGCCATGGACGCCGCACCCGCGCCCACGCAAGCCGATCGCAGCCACATCATCAACACCGAGACGCTGCCGTCGCACTTCCTGATTCCCGCCCAGGCCGCCGCAAGCAGCACCAACGTGGCGAAGACGTCCGCAACCGCCCACCCGGGCACCTTCGTGGACTGGGAGCGCCCCATCATTGCCGAGCCCGCGCAGGACCTGGCGTTCTTTGTTGCGCCCAGCACCACGTTCTGGGACAGCGACTACCTGTTCCCGCGGCAAAACATCCAGGACTTCCTGGAAACGTATTGGCGCGCCGTGGACGGCCGTTTCCCGCGCGGCACCTTTGACCAGCGCTTTGAGGCCTATCTGCGTGTGTCGGTCCTGCGCAGCCAAACGTGGTTCTGCAAGAATGCCGCGCGCTACGTCGGCGAAGGCACCGGCCACACCGTGGAGCGCACGTTCAAGAAATGGGGCATCTACACTTCCGACGAGTTCAACCAGATGCTGCTGACGGAGTGCTTCCAGTAGGCGCCTCGACGCGCACGCGGCCAGGCTAGCCCGCGTCTGCCGCCTGCCACAACGCAGCGCGGCTTAGGCCGGCACCGTCAGCGCCTGGCGGAAGGCCGCGCGCTCGTCTTCGCTAAAGCCCAAAACGTCACGGATGAAGGCATCCATGCTGCCGTAGCGGTCGTCCACCGACTGGCGAAACGCCACCAGGTTCTGCGGACGGGCGCAGTGGTTGTCCGTCACCCGGCGCGCAAACTCCTCATCACCTTGGCACAGGCGCAAGAAGCGCTGGTAGATCTTGTCAATGCCGGCTTGGCGCGACTCGTTGGTAAGCAGATAGTCTTCCTGGATGGCCTGCTCGGACGCACCCAGCAGCTCCAGGATCAGCAGCGCGGTAATGCCTGCGCGGTCCTTGCCGCCGCTGCAGTGGAAATACACCGGGTTGCCGGCAACAGCCGCATCCATGATGGCGTGCAGCGCCTTGCGCATCTGGCCGGCAGTCAGCTCGTTGGCCATGTCACGGTAAAAGTCGTCGGGGTCGCAGGCGAAGTCATTGCCGATGGCGATGGTGCCTGGGATGGGGCTGAAGTACTCGTAGCCGGTAACATCCCGATCGTAAAACGGGATGTGCACGTTTTGGGCGCCCGCTATGGGCTTGTCGGGCTTGGCCTGGCACTCATAGCCGATGCGCAGGTCAACAACAAGGCGAATGCCCAGCTGGTCACTCAAGCGGGCAAGGTCGGCATCGGTCGCCGCATGCAGCGCCGAGCCGCGGAACAGCAGCCCCGGCTTGACCACGCGTCCGCCCGCAACCGCAATTCCGCCCAGGTCGCGCACGTTGCTGATATTTTCAAACGCGATGGCTCGCACGAAGCCCCTTCTACCCTGCCGTCGACCGCCTTAGCGGCCCCTATAAAAAGCACGGGTGCCATTGTAGCGGCAAACGGCCCCCGCTGTCCCGTGGCAATGCGGCAGCAACCAAAATTCCGCACGCGATTCTTTGATTGCGCAACTTTTTCGCCAACCGCCGCAACAAACTGTACTCAGCGAACAACGCCCTCAACAGGAGCAGCAAGCTGCACTAAAATAGATAAGGTTATGCAGAAAGGAGAACCGTGGCGCGCATCGGGGCTCATACTTCCATCGGGCAAAGCACCTCCGGCAACGAAGACGCCTGCTGCCTGAAGGTTGCCCGCACACCTGCCGGCGTTTCCGATTGGGCAACCGAAGCCGTGGCTTGGGGCCTGAAGTGCGGCGTCATCAGCGGCACGAAGGGCGCCGACGACACGCGCTACGTTAGCCCCCAGATGCCCGTAACCCGCGCCACCATGGCCGCAATACTTATCAACTCCATCGACAACGACCTGCTGGCATAGAAGGAGAAGCCATGCTCGTATTGGTAGTCAACGCTGGAAGCTCATCCCTGAAGTGCCAGCTCATAGAGACCGACGGCAAATTCACGCGCATGAAATGCCTGGCCGAGAAGGTAGGCGCGCCCGATGCATACATGAACGTGAGCTTCCCGCCCGACTTCGCTAAAACGCGCTACGAGATTGGGGGCTTAAGCATTGCCCAGACCCTGGAGAAAATGTTGGATATCGTGTGTGCCGACCCGGCATCCCCCATTGCCAGCCTAGGCCAGATCGATGCCATCGGCAACCGTATTGTGGCCGGCGGCGAGCACTTCAGCCAGACAACGCTGATCACCGACGCGGTGCGCCGTCAGCTGGACGACTGCGCGGAGCTGGCGCCGCTGCACAACCCCGCCGCCTATGAGTGCATCGACCTGCTGCGCCACCTGCTGCCCGACACGCCGCAGGTGGCCGCCTTTGACACGGCCTTCCACACCACCATGCCGCCGAAGGCCTACATGTACCCGCTGCCCATGCGCTACTACAAGGACTACCACATCCGCCGCTACGGCGCGCATGGCACCTCGCACCGCTACGCGGCGCAACAGGCCGCCAACTTGCTGGGACGCGCGCTGGAGGATCTGGGGCTTATCACGTGCCACTTGGGCAATGGCGGCTCCATCACGGCCGTCAACCATGGAAAATCGATCGATACGTCCATGGGATTCACCCCGCTTGAGGGCCTGATGATGGGCACGCGGTCCGGCAGCGTGGACCCGGCCATCATCACCTACCTCATGCGCAAGGAGGGCCTGAGCTTTGATCAGATGGACGCCATCCTCAACCGCGAAAGCGGCGTTTTGGGCATTTCGGGCACCAGTTCCGACATGCGCGACGTGCTGGAGGCCGCCAAAGCGGGCAACGAAGACGCGCAGCTGGCCATAGACATGTACGTCTACCGCGTGCAGAAGACCATCGGCAGCTACTATGCCGCCATGACCCGCACCGATGCCGTGGTCATGACGGCCGGCATCGGCGAGAACTCCGCCGAGCTGCGCGAGATGATCTTCGCCGGGCTGGCGCACATGGGCATGATCTTGGACCGCGACCGCAACAACGTGACCGGCCAGGTGGGTGTGAACCGCATCATCAGCATCGATGACAGCCCCATCAAGATCTGCGTGGTCACCACCGACGAGGAGATGCGCATCGCACGCGAGACCGACAGCCTGATAAGCCAGCTGTAGGGCACCTGGAAGATAGCGTCTGATCCGCTGCTTTACAGGCGAAGGCCGACCCCTCCAAGAGGCAGTGCCGGCCTTCGCCGTTTTCAGCAGGCGTGCACTTCCCTATTCGCCGCCGCGCATGGCCTTGGCGGCCTTGCCCCGGGCACCGCGGAAGCCGCCACGGACGGACCCGCGCATCTTTCCTACCGGGATATTCAAGTTGATGCCGAACAGGAAGTTCACCATCCAGATGCAGAAGGCAATCACCAGCAAAGGCATCACACATGAGGTGATGACCATGATGGCAAACTTCTCCAATAGGTCATTGACCATGTTTTTAGCATCATCCAAAACGTTGTTTAGGCTATCGGTCGCAGTGTTGACAAGTGACTGCAAGGCGCCAACCAAATTGAACTCTTCATCTTGATTTTGATTTTCCGTTTGCTGGTCAGCAGTAGCTTCAGTTTGCTCGGTCGACTCCACAGACACGCCATAGGTATCATTGATCACATCCGAAATGGCAACGCTGGCAGGGACCACGCAGCACAGCAAAATGCCGAAAAGCGCTGCCTTCAGCGCAAGCACGCCCACGCGCCTCTCGGTCGGGCTGCCGCGCCATCCAAGGGCCAACAAGGCCAAAATCACCAAGGCGACAGGCACCAAAATGCGAAAAGCCAATATACCTGTCAACACGAGTGCGTATTTTTCCAGGTAGATGGCAATCAAGATGATGGAGAAATCGCCCGTCACATCCATCAGCTTGTCGGCGATGGGACTTCCCGCATCATCCGGAATGGCGCTAATTCCGGCCGACGCTGCCGTGGCAACGCCCATAAGCGAAATGACCGAATTACGTTGGCTGTCCAGCTTGTCGATGGTGCCCTTGTGGAACTCTGTCGACGAGAACAGCGGCCCCAGCAGGAAAAACGAAACCAACGCCAGCACCACCAGCGCGGCGGCTATCCCGCCACGCACACCCCTGCTCAGACGTGGGCCGGGCTCTCCTTCCTCCGGCGGCAGCTCACCCTGCCAAGCAATGTCTCCGCCTGGCTTTTCGCGTACCGCATCCAAAGCGTTTTCTTGATCCATGCCAATCCCCTTTCCTTCATGGTAGCAACAATGAACGTTGCCATCTTCCTACGGAAAGGGCGCCTTGCTTAGGAGCATTAGGCAAACGACTTCTTGGATGCGAGATACGGGCAAAAACGAATGCTTCAGCGGGAGCAGGTCGCGGTCTTACGCCGCCTACAAGTCAGCCACCTCGACGCAGTTGACGCCCCGGGCAACGCAGGCTTCCACAAGGCGTTTATCCAGCGTGAAGAGCGTTGAGCCCGTGCGGCGCGTCAGCACCAGATACGAAATGTCATAGCTTGGATGGTCGAGCGTTAAGGTCTCCGTAAGGATTTCTGGGCCCATGTCGGCGATTGGGCAAAACTCATCAACAAGGCAAACGGCTGCGTTGTACCACATCAAAGCGATATCCTTCGAGACATATCCGCCTTTTACGTACTTCCGGAGCACGTTCAAAAGCTCATATTTGAACAGATCAGGGGCTGTAATCTTTTCGCCGTTGAGAATCAGTTCCCGCAAGCCAACGCCCTCTTTCGAGCCCGTTACCATAGCAAGCGCAGCGCAAGCATCCAAAACGATCATGCGATGCCCTCCCGCAGCATTGCGATCAAAGCGTCTTCCGCCTCTTCCTTTTCTGCCCGCACCTCCGCAAGCAAGGTTGCCGCACCGGGAAAATTATGCAGATCAAACTGACGGCTTCGTTCCTCCATCGACTTAAAGATGGCCTTCCGCTTTTCTATGCGGGCAGCAACCACCTGCGGATCTTCGAAGCCTGGAAGTTCCAAACGACTGCTATCGCGCGCGCTGCCAGAAGGCTCAGAGCCATTACGCCGGGCGGCGTCATCCAAGATGAGACGCATCTCGGCTTGCATGGAGCGCCCGTTTTGCGATGCCCTTTTTGCAAGCGCCGCCTTTGTCTCTTCACGCACGTCACGAATGAGCACATCTGGCATAGCTGCCCCTTTCCCGTTGCAAGCATATTGATAGCATTATGATAGCACATATTATGCAACCACTAAGCTTGCAGGGCATAGCAAGGCTCCAAGCAATTTGGCAGTTTGTGCAGTCTTACGCCCAGCCGTAGTGGGTGGCGTACATGATGGCGCGTGCATCGGTCGCATCAACCACGCCGTCGGTACCGGTCACATCGGCGCGTTTGCCCATGTCCGCATCGTCCGACCACAGGCGCGCATAATCAAACGCCAGCTGGGCATCCACGATGTTCAATTCGCCGTTGTTGTTGACGTCGCCCTTCAGCCAGTCTTTCGTATACGTGGCTTGGAAGGCGTACACGTCATCGGCATAGGCAACGTCAAGCTGCACGCTTGCACCCTGCGACGTAGTCCAGTTGCGGCCCGACAACCACCACGCCGCCACGTTGTCCACCACATTCTTGTAGTTGGCCACCCACGATGCGTTCTTTGCCGTCAGCGTAAACGACTCCACGCCCGCGTCCAGCTGGCTCTGGATGGCCGCAAGGTCCACCGTGCCCGCGGCAAAGTCGGCCGCGCGGCCGTTTCGTATGAAGTAGTCGTTGTCCAGCGTGTTGGACGCGTAGGCCGCCTGCGGCGTGTGGTCGGTGTGCACCAGCGAGATAATGGCGTCATCCACGCCGAAGTACAAATGGCACAGGTCATCGGCCGTCAGCTGCAAGTCCCCCGCCGCGGCATAGGCCGGATACGGCGTTTGGGCCTCATCTTCGTCCCATGTGGTGTCAACCTGGCACCACTGGCCGTCGATCTTCACGGCCGTCCACACGTGCAAGCTGCTCTTAGTGCCTTCGATGCGGCCCGACTCCAAGCCGACCGCAGCCAGCAGCTTCTCGTATGCCCGATGGTATGACTCGCAGGTGCCTGTGCCGGCAGCCAGCACGCCCTCAGCCGAGCAGCGGCTATACGAGTAGTCGTAGCTGGAATGGTAAACCAACCAGTCATGCAGCCACAGCGCCTTGTCATAGTCGGTGGAGCATTGCGCCAGGCACTCCTTCGCCACGTTGGCCACAATCTGGTCCACGCTGGGATAGCCCACATCGTCCACCACCAGCTTGCAGTCATACATGCCCGAGCTCATGTACTTGCCCGCGCCCAGGTCCATCACCGAGAAGCGAATGTAGTACGTGCCTGACGCATAAAAGGTGAATGACCAGGTGTTATCCGTTGAATAGTTGCTGTTGCCGTAATGCGACTCATCATAGACCGCCGTAACGCCGTCGCCTTCCGACAGGCTGTAGATGCGGTACTTGTAGTTACCCGTGCCGTTCACGCCCGCAAGGGTGAAGGTGGTGGGCTGCCCGCAGGCAATGTTGGCTGGAAACGTTATGGAAATCCCCAGGTCAGAAGCGCTCCCGTAGCCATACGACACAACCGTCACGGTATCGCCTTGGGCAGCTACGCCCCCTTCCGTGGCGAAGACGTCCGCCGCCGCAAGCGGCTCCGCGGCCAACGCCGGTTGCGCGCCCACCGGCAGCGCGCACGCCATCAAGGCCGCCAAAGCAACGGCCAACGCCACCAGCAGCGTGGCCCCTCTGCGTGCTACCTGCGTCATCTGGCCTCAGCGCTACTCCCAGCTACCCGTAACGGCATAGTGCTGGATGGCGAAGGCGTCCGCGGCATCCACCGCGTTATCCTGGTTGGCATCGGCCGCGGCTTCCAGATCCAAGCGATCCCACGAAAGCTGCGTGACCAGCTGGTCATAGGGAACCGTGGAACCCTCGGAGGTCCACTTACCGTTGGCCATGTCAGACACGATCTGGGCATCCACGATGTTTACGGCATCGTTATTGTTGGCATCGCCGCGGGTGTACTTAAGGTCGCTCGAGCAGGCAAAATACACGCCACCGTCAGATTGGTACTTATCCTGAGCCATAGCGTACAAGGCATCCCCTTGGCTGCAAGCCACGGTGAAGATGGAGGAACCCACATTGAACGTCTTGCCCCACGCCTTAAAGGCGCTGGCACCCTTTTCCAGGATGTAGGTGTCTTGGATAACGCGGTTGCCATCAGCATCCAGCACGGTGGCACCCACCAAGAACACGCCTTCGGACGTGGCCGTCAGGCCAAACGAAGGCTGCGCATAGGTTGCGTCATCGCTCAAGCCTTCAGGCAGGGCGTCAGTCAGGTCTTCGCAGGTCCACGTGCCGTCGGTGCCCTTCGTAAGCCTGGTCAGCGCGGACGACGCAAGCATTGCCGATCCAACCGTGCCGGAGCAACCGCCCGCTACGTAAATCTGGCCATCGAAGACCACCGTCTGGGGAGAAGCCACGCCCTGTTTGGCCGACTCCTCGGTCATGGCCTTCTTGTTGACGGCATAGAACGAACCGACCGTCTTCGCCTGGGCCTTGCCATCGGCAATGGTCAGCTGCAAAATGTTGTCCTCAGTGAGCTGCGTGCCCGATTCATTCGTACCACCTATCAGCAACAACGTGTCGTCGTAAGCCACCAGCGACGCCCAGATGCCACTATGCAGCTCATTGATGGCCGAGGCGTCGATCGTCTTTAAAGCGCCCGTTGTCGTGTCGTATTCATAAAGCCTGACGACAAGGGCTGTATCGCCGGATTCCGTGGTAGCCACGTACAGCTTGTCCCCAACAACAGCCATGCTGGCATCTATGAGCTCCGCATCGGAAGGAAGGGTGAAGTCCATCTTAGCCCATTGGTTCAAGGCCAGGTCAAAGCGGTACAGACCGTATACAGCCGAACTATCGAGCAAGACTGGAGCAAGCGCATAGATGGCATCTTGCGTTGATACCATTCGGGCCGAGATAAGCCCAACGGCAGTCGCGTAGACGCCCGAATTAGCTTCGCAACCCGTGTCGGCCATGATGTTTTGGTACACGCGCGGGAAAACGGTCACGTCGTTGGCAACGTAGGCCAGCTTCGACCGACCCGTTTTGCCATTTGCCGCCGTCACCGCGACCGTCACGTCGCCCGAAGCCACGCTTTCAGGGACGGTCACAACGATTTCGGTATTGGTCCAGGTTGCCACTTCACAGTCAACGCCTGCAGCCTGCACGCTGCCAGCCGTCTGGCCGAAGTAGTCGCCCGTAAGGGTTATCTGGCGGTCACTGCCTTGCGAAACCTTGCTGATGACCGGCGTGGTATCCGTTTCAGCGACTGCCAAGTTGACAAGACCGCCCTGACGGCACGTGTCTTCGTAGCCCTCCATAGTCAAAATGTGAGAGCGCAGGTAATTGGCGCGATACAGCGCGCTTTCGGCACCCGAAAGGGACTGGCCGTCATCTACCTGGCGCTTTGCCACAACCGCCGCAGCGCCCGCGATAGAAGGCGTGGCCATGCTGGTACCCTGGATGAGCGTCCACGCCGTGCCCTCGGTGCCAAAGCCGAAGTCATCAAAGTAGAAGTCAGCCAAAGACAGCCCCGAAACAGTTGAGGTTATGTCCACAACGGCAACAGCCAAAACAGCGTAGACCATGCCTTCGTCAGACGTCGGGATAGTATAGAGCGTAGCGCCCTGGTCAGGTGTGCCGTCCGATTTAGTGGGACGCTGCTGCTCCAGGTTGTAGGCCGAGGTTCGCCATTCGGCGTCACCCTTCGCAGAAATTGTGGCAGGCGATGAGACGCCGGTGCCGATGGAGCCGTCCGACTTCTGCCAAACCGGCAGGACAACCACCGGAGTGGCCGATTTGCTGGCAGAGGTGCCCGCATAGAACGTGTTCACGCCGAAGTACTTAAGGCTGGCCACCTTGTCCTTTTCCACGGGGATAAACGCCAGGCCCGAAATGGATATCCGTTCACCATTGCTCTTAAGCTTCAGCGATCCCGTCCCGGAATCGACGGTCGCGTCGGCGGAATACACGGCGTAGTCGGCATCTTCAATGTCGGTCTCCGTCTTGGGCAGTTCGGCGGTGCCGTCAAGAACTTCGGTGATGATGTCGTCACTGGTGGTCATGAAGCGGACCGCGCCTGCCGTTCCCACGCTGCTTTCCGTGGCGAAGTTGGAGTAACCCACGCAGTTGGCATCGGCCACTGGCTGGTAATACGTGCCCAAGGACGCCGGCCACGTGGCCATGATTTCCGATCCGGTGCCATATACGTCAGAGGTGTACTGGCCGTAGTTGCTAAACGTTGAACGCGTGGCGTCATACTGCGCCGAGCTGACGGTCACCACATAAGGGTTGTCAGCGGATGTGGTGCCGCTGGAGAAGGTGCGGTCGGTGTCAAGATTGGAATTGCCCGCAGCCAAAAGGGAGATGGCGCCCTTTTGGCCCAGTTGGTACATGGCAACGTTCAAGGCACTGGATTTGACGAAGTCGGCACCCCAAGAGTCATTGACGGCAACAATGTTGACGCCGTTGTCCATGATGGTGGAAAGGTAGTTGTATCCGTCAAGCAGGGCCGAATGGGTAAGCGTGCCCTTTGCCGTGCCTGCGCGCACGCCCAAAAGCTGCACGCCGTTAGCGACGCCGCTGGTGCCGAAGTCGTTCCATTCGGCCGCCACGATGCCCGCACAGTGCGTGCCATGGCCCATGACGTCCATGGGATCGCTGGGGTTCTCTTCTGCAGTGGCGGCCGGGGCGTAGCCGTATTCGCCACCCTTGGTGCCGGCGTTTTGCTCGGCGGTCAGGTGGATCATCACGTCATCAAGATCGGGGTTGGTGTAGTCGATGCCCGTATCCAGGATGGCGACCACACCCGCAGCGTTTTCCATGTTGGGGTTGTTCCAGTCACTGCCCAGGCCCAGGTCAAAGTCGGTAACATGGGTGGCGTTCGTGCGAAGGAGCGCCTTGTCAGCGCCGTAGGTGCTGTTGTTTTTGGTGTACCACTGCGTGCTCAACAGGTTGGGGTAGGTAACCTGGCTGTCGGAGAGCGCCGCCACGCCCCTGACCGTAGGAGATTGGAGGGCATCCAACGCCGCGGAGTCGGCCGTGGCCGCAGTGGTGGTTGCGGCGGCGTTGGCGGTTGCGGTGGCGTCCTGAGTTGCAGTGGCGTTAGCGGTTGCGGCGGCGTCCTCGGTTGCGGCCTGGTCATCGGCAGCGGCGGTGCCCAGGTAGGCTTCCAGCTGCTGCAGCTCTTCCGCGGTCAGCGAGGAGTCGTCTTCGCTGACGGTGCTCACGTAGTCAGGCTCCACGCTGATTACCAGGTCATAGGCGGAAAGCTCGGTCAAAAACTGGCGCGTGGACAAATAGGTGCAGGTCACAAGGACAATGCTTACGGCGCTATCCTCGACGGTGTCCACCTCTACCAGGTCGGTGGACAGAGCCGCCATGGATGATGCGTCGGCCAGCTCTTCGTCGGCGGCCATGCCTGCAGCCTCAAGCGAGGCTTGCATGAGCACCTGGGCATCTTGCAGCAGATCGGCCCCGTCTGTGGCCTGCTCCCACGGCCAATGGAAGTCAGAAGCCTTCGCCTGCTCCACCAAGTCGGCGCGCACAACGGCGATGACCTGGCCTTCCACGTAATTTTGGCCATCAAGCATGGCGTCAAGCTGGGCATCGGTCAGACCCGTGGCCGGAGCCGCGCTTTCCGTTTCGGCGAAGGCCGTCGTTGACGGGAATAACCCCACGACCAGGACCAGGGCCAAGGCGGCGTGCCCGATGCGCCTGAGGAGGGAACGTGGTGTAGGCAAGGCGGATGACTTTAGCATAGGAAACCCTTTCTCAGAAGGCAACGAGCGACGGGCCATGCCAAGGGACCCCTTCGTCGCCTTTTTATTTGCTAAGAGTATTTTAACCACCTATTTGCCGCCTGCACGCGGAGAAGGCAACAAAGGGGCAACGAATCGAAGGCCTGCAGGCGCGATTCCGGCAGGAAGGCGCAGCTGGCAACGCCCCAAGAATGCCACAATTCTGGCCACTCCCCTGAGGGCGCCGTAGGTTTACGACCAAAGCAGCGTCAAAGAGCCATTCTTTGTCGTAAACGGCATCCAGGGTCTGAGGCTATTTACGACAAGAAGGCCGCTGGCTGCCATATTTTGTCGTAACGGCCGCTTGGCGTTTGGCGACTTTTACGACAAAGCATTCGGCCTGTGCCCCGGTTTTGTCGTAAAGCGGCCCGTCCATCGCGCCTTAGAGGCGCCCCCGCCGCCGCGCCAAGCCGCCTCTGGCCGCCCGCCCGCGCGCAATACGCGGAAAGGTCGCGATTTTTTACGACAAAGCCGCCATCAAAGGCGGCGTCTTTGTCGTAATTCGACCACTTCCCGCGTTTCCCATTACGACAAGAAAAGGCAGGACAGGCGTTGCTTGTCGTAATGTAAGCGAAGGGTAACTTTCGATTACGACAAAAGTGCCGCGAAACGTCTGTTCTTGTCGTAATCGCCAGAAGCGCAGCGAGCAAGATGCCGAAGCGCAGCCGATCAAGCCCTGCAAGCCGGCACCGCGCACGGCATGCCCGCAAGCTGCCCAGCAAGGCGACCAGGCGCAAAACCAAGGCCAACCACGCGCCCCTGGCCCCGCCCCTATTCGGACATAGCGGCAGAAACCACCAGCAAGTCGCAAGGCTCTACGCGCTGCGCGCCATCGGCGGCCGTGAAAACCGCCTCCTTAACGCGCGGCGACCCGTTGATGCAGGTCAAGGCGTAGTCCTTCGGCAGCACCACCGTCACAGATGCACCTGCGTCCGCAAGCCTTTCCGCGCATTCGCGGGCCAAATCGGTATCACCCCAGATCACGGCGTTGTCCCCAGGCAAACGCCCCAAAGCATCCATCAGCTCCATGGTGCACCGCGCCGAGTACACACCCGCGCAGCGCGACCCCGGAATGCGCCAATAGCTGCGCGGCAGCTCAAAGGGGGACGTCGCATCGGTCGGCGCGCCATCAGCGGCAACGCCGCTCCCCCGGCCTTCCGCCTTACCCTGCACCAACGCAGAGCCCACAAAGCGCTTCTGCAGCTGCGGCGCCTCCGCGCCAAGCTCCCGCAGCGCAATCTCCGCTATCCTGGCCGTGCAACGACCTCCCTGGCAGGGGCCCATGGTGGCGCCGGTGCGCCACTTCAGGGCATCCAAGCAGCCAACCGGTATGGAGCGATGCAAGGCCGCCACCAGCTCGCCCTCGCTCACATGGCAGCAATGGCAAACCTGGCGCCCGTAAGCGGCGTCCTGCTCTACAAGGGCCGCCTTCTCGGCGTCGCTCATCATCACCAGCAGGGGCGCCGGCGTTCTTTGGGGGTTGAAACCTGGATTCTCCCCCGCTCCCAAATAGCTTGCCACCTGGGATGCCAAATCCTGCGCAATGGCAGGAGCGCTGGCCAAGCCCGGGGAATCGATGCACGCAGCGTTGAAGAACCCGGGGGCATCGGCGGCCGGGCCAATGACGAAGTCCCCCGTGTCGGCGTTGGTCGCACGCAGGCCGGCAAAGTTGGAAATCACCTTCCCCTGGGCAACGCTGGCAACATCGGGCCACGTGCGCGCAGCCTTCGCCAGCACCTCGTCCAAGCCCTCCTGGGTGGTGGCAACATCCGTCCGGCTGTCTTGCGCCTGGCTGTTGGGCCCGCAAAATTGGTTGCCGAAGGCCACAACGCCCACCAGCACGCCTTTGCCGCTGGCGCTGGGCGCTTGGAACATGGTGTGCGAAAACGCATGGACGGTGTTCTCGAAAAGGTGGTATTCGCCACGCTTGGGCGCAATGGTCAGCTTTGTGGCGGAAACCATGTTGTTGATCAGGTCGGAATTGATGCCTGCGGCGTTCACCACCGTACGGGCAGCATACGACTTGCCAGATTCCGTGGTCACGCGGTAGCCTTCGCCGGCAGCCTCCACGCTGCGCACAGATGAGCCGAACACGAACTCCACCCCGTTGTCCGCAGCGTTTTCCGCCGCAGCGATGGTCAGGCCATATGGGTCGCAAACGCCGCTGTCCGGCACGAGCAGCGCGCCCACGGCCTCGGGCGCCACGTTGGGCTCCAGCTCCCGCAGCTGGTCACGGTCGATGATGGTCGTCTCGGACGCGCCGTTTTCACGCGCACGCTGCTGCAGCTGGGCAAGAACGGCCATGTCGGCGTCATCGAAGGCCAGCACCAAGGCGCCGTTCTTGAAGTACGCGAAGCCCAGCTCCTGCTGCCAGCGAGGGAAAAGCTTGGCCCCCTCCACGTTGTAGCGAGCCTTGCACGTGCCCGGCTGCGGGTCATAGCCCGCATGGACGATGCCCGAGTTCGCACGGGTTGCGCCGTTTGCCACATCCAGGCCGCCCTCTATGACCAGCACGCTGGCGTCATAACGCGCCAATTCCCTGGCCACGCAACAGCCGATGACGCCCGCGCCCACAACAATGACGTCGTAGGCGTCCCGCGAAGCGCCAGCTGCAAGCCCCTGCCCCATCAAGGCGGAGACGTCCGCCACGTCCGCAATCTTCACAAGCTGCCTCCTAGTTTTAACGGCCATCCTTCCACAATCAACAGTATAGCCAAACTCGCTTTTGACCTGCAATAAAGCCGTTGCGGCATAAGGCAAAGGGGCAGGTCATCTGTCTTGCGCTTCAAATCCGAACGGCAGTGATACTATCTTCTTAGACCAAACGACACCCAAGGAAAGCTGCGCCATGACAAAAATCTTGCTTTCTGCTGACTCCACTTGCGACTTGAGCCCGGAACTAAAAGAACGCTACAACGTGCACTATTACCCGTTCCACATCATATTCCGCGGGCAAGATTACCTAGACAACGTGACCATCACGCCCGACGTGTTGCACGCGGCGTATCGCCAGGACGGCAGCTTGCCCCAAACCGCTGCCATCAACGAAGCCGAATACCTGGAATACTTCACACCCTTTGTCGAGCAGGGCTACCAAGTGATCCACTTCAACTTAGGAGCCGCCATCTCTTCGGCGCATGAGCATTGCAAGGCTGCGGCAGCCAAGCTTCCTGGCGTGTGGGCCATCGACTCGCAAAACCTTTCCACCGGCATCGCGCTGCAGATCATCCGCGCTGGAAACCTCATCAACGAAGGCATGGCCGCCGAGGATATCGTTGCCGACGTGAAGGCCATGCGCTCGCGCGTGCACAGCTCGTTTATCCTTGATACCCTGGACTTCATGGCGGCTGGCGGTCGATGCCCCGGCGTTTTGGCAGCGGCAAGCAGCCTGCTGAAGATCAAACCTGAAATCATCGTCCACAACAACGACGGCTCCATGAGCATGGGCAAGCTTTACCGCGGCAAACTTGAACGCGTCTTCGAGAAGTATGTTCGCGAAGAACTCGGGAAATACCCCGACATCATCCCCGACCACATCTTCCTTACCAGCTCTGGCGTAGCCCCCGAAGTGCATGACCGCCTGCGCGAGGTGGTGCGCGAATGCGTTCCCAACGTGCAGGAAATCCACTCTACCGAGGCCAGCTGCTGCATATCCAGCCACTGTGGCCCCGGCACCCTTGGCATCCTGTTCGCAACCGAAAGCTAAGTCCGAGAAAAAGGCCTACGATGGATGACATCTACGAAGAAAGACCTTCGCACGACTACGCGGATGGCTTTGCTGCGGGCGTGATTATCGGCAAGGAATGGGGAGGCCAAGTCGGCGGCCCCGACGAAAACGGCCTTTACGTCAACAACGAGGCTCTCTGGGATGGGTTCGCGCCGAAGAAGAAGGGCCTGTCTGGCCTCGTTGGCGGCATTGTGCGCCTTAACACCATCCTCTACATAATCGTATCCATCGGAATTCTTGTGGTTTTAGGCATCGCCGAGCTGCTCAAGTAGCAGGCCAAACGACTGTCCCTTTGCCTTGTTGCTTTGTCTTCCTGCTATCCTATTCTCAGTCGAGGTCTAAGGCGTCATAGGTCATCCCCGCCTTACGCATCAGGCCAAGCCAGGCCGTTGGCGTGACGGCGGGCGTGCTTGAACGCTCAAACCCCTTCACGTCTCGCGTCACAAGGTAATCAGCTCCGGCCTTGGCCGCACATACGGACACCATGCAGTCCTCGTAGTCGTCCCAACGCAAGCGCAAGGCACGAAGAGCATCGGACGCTGTCGTGTCCACAGGAACAACAACCTCGCAGACCGCTTCAATGACCCCTTGGGCTGCCTGGGAGCCTACATATTTGCGCAAAACATAGAAGGCATCCTTCAAGCTTTGCACGCTCACCCAAAGCTTTGCGTCGCCAAAATACCCCGCCGCCAAAACACGCTGCGCATCATCGAAGAAGGGAGGCTTCCCGCCCAGATAATCAATGAGGACACAGGTATCAAGCAAGACGTTCATAGTCAGCCACCTTTCCCTCAGCCAGAATCTGCTTGTAGGATTTCTCTTCATCGCTACCCCAGTCCACAGAAACGGTGGAACGGGCAACAAAATCCCGGAAGCTCTGCTGCCGCGCATCGGAGGCAGCAGCGACCTGAGCAGTGGGGAGCCTGCGTTCAGATATGAGGAAGTCATACGCTGCGTTTATGAGGTCGGTCGTCGTCGCGCCAATCTCGCGCAAGATCGGCTCGGAGGCCTCCTTCTTGGCCAGAGGCACTCGCGCGTTAGAAATTGCTGTTTCCATAAGCCCTCCATTTGTAAAACGTTTTACAAATCTTACCTCCTCAAGCAAAACGAAGTCAAATGAAGACGAAGCGCAAGACAAATGGCCCGTCACCTCGCCTGCCCCTTTGCCCTTCTTACACCGCCTTGCGCCCGCTTTGCCCGATGTCGCGCTACAATAGCGGAGTGCATACCCGAAGTCGCGATAAAGCAGGAGGTCACCCCATGAGCGACGAACTCAATCTGGACAGCGCAAAGAGCGTGTTGGAGAGCGGCTTCGAAGAGGCCAAGAAGGTCATCGCCGACGACGGCAAGCTTGAAGAGCTGCTGCAAAGCGCCGAAGGGAAGCTGAAGGGAATCCCTGTTTTAGGTGAGGGGCTTTCCCATATTCCGCTGTTTGTTTCCATGGTGCGCAGCTGGGCCTGCAAGGAATACACCGAGGCGCCCTTCATGGACATCGTTGCCGCCGTTAGCGCCATCATGTATTGGCTCAAGGAAGACGACCTGGTCAACGACAAGACCCCTTTGCTGGGCCGCGTCGATGACGCTGCGGTCTGCATGGCCTGCTACCTGCTTTCCAAGGGCGATCTGGACAAATACGAGCAGTGGCGCAGCACCAAGAAGCTGGAAGCCTAATCAAGACTGCAAGTCCGTGCGCGAAGACGCCGGCGTCAAATACGTCTGCAGCAAACATCGGGTTTGTGTTCGCCATGAGCGGCGCGTATGTGGTGTGCGCCATCTGGTGCGGCTGGGGAATTCTGCAGGGCGCGCTGAGCTACGGCACGTTTGTTGCCGTGGTGCAGCTGGTCAGCCAAGTGCAAAGCCCGTTCGCCAACATCAGCGGGTACTTGCCCCGGTTTTACGCGATGACGGCCAGCGCCGAGCGCCTGATGGAGGCTGAGGGTTTCGGCGAAGAGGAAAGCGAGCGCCTGACTGGCGACGAGGCGCGCCAGCTTTACCGCAGCATTGCCGCAATCGGCATGGAGGACGTGACGTTTGACTACGAGGTGGCGGACGCAGCTGCGGGTGCCGACGCGGCGGACCCCGACGAGGACGCGGCGACCCCCCACCGCCGCACATCCGCGCTGGCAGATTGCACGTTCCAGGTGGAAAAAGGATCGCTGGTGGCGCTTGCGGGCCCGAGCGGTTGCGGCAAGAGCACGGCGTTGCGGCTACTGTTGGCGCTTTACCCGCCCACCATCGGCGAATGCTATTTGATGATGGACGATGGCCAGCGCGTTGCCCTCACCCCGAAATACCGCGCGCTGTTCGCCTATGTTCCGCAGGGAAACTGCCTGCTCAGCGGTACGATTCGCCAAGCTTTGGCGTTTGGGAGCGAAGACTTGGCCCAAGATGACGACCGCCTTTGGCACGCGCTTGAGGTTGCGTGCGCGGCGAAGTTCGTGCGGGAGCTGCCCGACGGGCTGGACACGATGCTCGGCGAACGCGGGGCGGGGCTTTCCGAGGGCCAAATCCAACGCATAGCCATTGCGCGGGCCCTGGTGACGCGACGGCCAATCCTGATGCTTGACGAGTGCACGTCGAGCCTGGATGCGCCCACCGAGCTGCAGGTGCTGCAAAACCTGGCCAAGCTGGAAGACATTACGGTGCTTGCCGTGACGCATCGCCACCAAACGCTGGAAGCAGCCGACAAGATAGTGGAGTTCTCCCGGGAAGATTAAAGCTGGGCCATGACAAAACCCCAGGGGGGGCCCCAACGCCGACCGGGGTGTTGTAAATGTAAGAATTTTAAGTAACAGCACCAACCGGGAAAGACAACACGTACAGATGAACGCACAAGAGCTTCTGTAGAATTTAAAATTTT
>R12__coassemble_47_pt1 | contig 44652 bp, 42 predicted proteins | sample R12__metabat2_low_PE_032 | metagenome-assembled genome bin R12 | reverse complement strand
CAAAGCCAGCTTGACCTTTCCGATCAAAACCAGGTGGTCCAGGCCTTTATGGGCTCCGACCGCTTTGCTGAGGCGGCTGACGCTGCGGTCAGGATGCGCTACAAAACGCTCATGGCGGGCGGGCCTTCGGGCCATGCAAGCGCGGAAGAAGCGGATCGCGCCAACCAACAGGCCATGGATGCGCTGCGGACGGTAGTGGACGAGGTCCAGCTGGCGGGCGTCTTCCAGGATAGCGACACCACGGTGTACCGCGTTTTCGACTCGTCGGCGTCGCGCGTGATCTACAACGCGCTGCGCGCAGGAAACATCTTGGTCGAAGGCTTGGATCTAAGTGCTGACGAAGGCAAGCAAGTGGAGCTTGCCCCTGATGGGTATTACTACTGCTGTCTTGAGCTTTTGAAGCTGATGGAGCAGTCCTTCGGCCATCACGAGGACGCCTTGCGCTATGGCCGACTGTGCTTGCGCATGGCGCCCACCATGGCTGCGGGATACCGTCAGCTGGCGCGCGCCTATATGTTGGGGGGAGACCTCCCCTCGGCTCGTCAGACGCTTATTGTGGCGTTGCGCTTTGTGGCCATGCCCGAAGATGTGGCGTTGATGTATTACCAGCTTGCCTATGTGGAGTGGAAGAGCGGCAACTTGCGGGTGGCCGTTGCGTGCTATCTGAAGGCCATTGCGGGGTCGCTTGAGTTGCGTGACCAGGCAAGCAATGAGCTTCGCGCCTTGGTGACCGAGGAGCGCCAGCCCCTGATGGGCGCTGCCGAGGTGAATCCCACCTTGGTGAGCGCGGGCATTCCGTTGGCGCCAAGCGAAGAGATCCTGGCGCTTCTTCGTCGCGCCTCGCGCGCCGCCGTCAACGAGGGGCTTATTCCTGCGGCCAAGAACATGATCACCTTGCAGCTGCGTTATAAGGAAGACGACGTTTTGTCCCACGTGCTGCGGTCTTTGGGCTAGGCAAGAGGCCGTTTGGGCGAAGCGCTGCCTTTCTGGCGGGCTTGCGGCAGCAGCGTCGGTTGGCGTGTTCGAAATTTACGGTTTTGGGGAGGTTTTGCCGATTTCGGCGGCAGGCTGTTCGAAATTTGCGGTTTCGGGGAGACAGAGCGGGCTGCTTGGGACCCGATGGGATGCCTGCCCCTGCAAAACCCCAGGTCACAAGTCCTCATGCAGCCGCATAGGCCCGGCTTCGTGCGCCTTCAGGCCTCCTAGAGCTGCCATATGCCGCATACGACGCCCCGAAACCGAAAATTTCGAACTTTCAAATTCTTAGATTTCCAAAAAATCCAAGAAACCGAAAATTTGGAACAGGTCGCAAGAGGTCCTGGGAGGGCTTACGCCGCCAATGCGTTTGAGGAAGGCTTTGCTGGACGATTGCGCAGCCTGTTTTGCGACGTTCGCCATCTATTCCGGCTTAGGGCCTTTCGGACGGACTTGCGGCAACGATGAGCTCGCAAGCTGTGCATGACCCCCACCAAAGCAGTACAATGCAAGGTACGCAATTTCCCAATGAGAGGGGCTTTTATGGCAATCAAGTCGCCTGAAGGTATCAATGATTTCCTTCCTGACGAGGCGCTTTTCTGGACACAGTTCCAGGAAACGGCGCGTCGCGTGTTTGGCGCATACGGATATCAATTCATGACCACGCCTATCATGGAGGTCACTGAGCTTTTTGTGCGCGGTATCGGCGAGGCCACCGACGTCGTGTCCAAGGAGATGTTCGCGGCCTATTCCGGCGCCAACCTGAAGACGTTGCTGGAAGGCGGTAAGGTGAAGTCCAATTCCACCTTCAGCCTGCGCCCCGAGGGCACGGCGGGCGTGGTTCGTGCCGTGGTGGAGCATGCCTTGGTTCCGCAGGGCGCAGCCCCGGCCAAGCTTATGTATGCCGGCCCCATGTTCAGGGCCGAGCGCGTGCAAAAGGGCCGCTTGCGCCAGTTCCACCAGGTAGGCGTTGAGTGCTTGGGCGCCGAGGAGCCCACGGTGGACGCCGAGGCCATCATCATGCTCATGCGCTTCTATAACGAAGTGGGCATTCCCAATGAGGCCATGACGCTGCTTATCAACTCCATGGGTTGCGAAAAATGCCGTCCGGCTTATCGCGACGCCGTGAAGGCCTACATGGACCAGCACGCCGACGAGCTGTGTGAGACCTGCAACACGCGTGCACAGATCAACCCGCTGCGCGCTTTCGACTGCAAAAACGAAGGCTGCGCGCATGTCATGGAAGGCGCCCCGCGCATCACCGACCATCTGTGCCCCGAATGCCAGCAACACTATGCCGATGTGAAGCGGTTCTTGGACTTGGCGGGCATCAAGTACGTGGAAGACTCCAAGTTGGTGCGCGGCCTGGACTACTACACCCGCACCGTCTTCGAGGTGCAGGCTAACACGGGTGGCAGCCAGAACGCCATCGGCGGCGGCGGTCGCTATGACAAGCTGGCCGAGGAAGTGGGCGGACGCCCCACGCCGGGCCTGGGCTTTGCCCTGGGCTTCGAGCGCTGCAAGTTGGTGCTTGAGGGCTTGGGCGTGGAAATGCCCACGGCCCAGCATTGTGACTTGTTTGTGGCGTGCGTGGACGCAAGCACGCGCACCCAGGCCTTCGCCTTGTTGCAGCAATGCCGCGACGCCGGTATCTGCGCCGAGATGGACCATCAGGGCCGCAGCCTGAAGAGCCAGTTCAAGCTGGCGGACAAGCTGGGTGCGGCGCACGTGGCCATTCTGGGCCCCGACGAGGTGGCGGCCGGCCAGGCGAAGCTGCGCAACATGGACACCCATGATGAACAGTTGGTTTCGCTTGACGGCGTTGTGAGCGCATTGTCGTAGTATAATTACCAAGTTTCCCGCAAAATGCATAAAAGGAACCCAAATGACTGACTTTAGTAACGAATATTGCATGCATACCGCCACGTGCGGCCAGCTTCGCCTGGAAGACGTAGGCACCGAAGTGGTCCTGACGGGTTGGGCTTGGCACAATCGTGATCACGGTGGCCTGATCTTCTGCGATCTGCGCGACCGCGCCGGCTACACGCAGGTGGTTGTCGACCCTGACTGCGTCTCTGCCGAGGACTTCGCCGCTGCGGAGCACTTGAGCCGCGAAGACGTCCTCAAGGTCGCCGGCAAGGTGCGTGCGCGTGGCGAAGGCATGGTCAACCCCAACATGGCCACGGGCGAAATCGAGGTTTTGGCCAGCTCCGTTGAGGTGCTGAATAAGTCCGTGACCCCGCCCTTCTCCATCGAAGACGGCATCGAGACCGACGAGACCACCCGCATGAAGTGGCGCTATCTTGACCTTCGCCGTCCGGAGATGTTCGCCAACATCAAGCTGCGCCATGTGGTGGCCCAGGCCATGCGTCAGGCCCTGAACAAGCGCGACTTCATTGAGGTTGAAACGCCCATTCTGGCAAACTCCACGCCCGAGGGCGCTCGCGACTACATTGTTCCCAGCCGTCCCAACCCGGGCAAGTTCTATGCGTTGCCGCAAAGCCCCCAGCAGTTCAAGCAGATGCTGATGTGCGGCGGCATCGAGCGCTACTACCAGATTGCCCGCTGTTTCCGCGACGAGGACCTGCGCGCCGACCGTCAGCCTGAGTTCACTCAGGTGGACATCGAGATGTCCTTCGTGCAGGAATACGACGTCATCGACATGATGGAAGACGTCATGAAGGAGGTCTTGGAGGCCGCCGGCGTTGAGCATGAGTTCCCGCTGCAGCGCATGCAGTACTCCGAGGCCATGGATCGCTTTGGTTGCGACCGTCCCGACGTGCGCTTCGGCATGGAGCTGGTCGACCTGACCGACATCGTGCGCGGCAGCGGCTTCGGCGTCTTCGCCAAGGCCATCGAGGCCGGCGGCGTGGTCAAGGCCATCAACTGCAAGGGTGCTGGCGACTGGAGTCGCGGCGAAGTCGAGAAGATGGCCGAGGTTGCCGCCGAAAACGGCGCCAAGGGCATGGCATGGATCGCCTTCACGTCCGAGGACACGGAGATGAAGGGCAAGAGCCCCATCATCAAGTTCTTCGACGACGAGACCTACGCCAAGCTGAAGGAGGCCACGGATGCGCAGCCGGGCGACCTGCTGTTGTTTGCCGCCGACAAGTACAGCGTGGTAAGCGCCGTCCTTTCCGCCCTGCGTCTGGCCATGGCTGACAAGTTGGGCGTTGAGCGCAGCGGCCATGCGCTTTTGTGGGTTGTGAACTTCCCCATGTTCAAGTATGACGAGGATGAGGGCAAATACGCCGCTGAGCACCATCCCTTCACCCATGTGAACGACGAGGATCTGGACAAGATCGAGTCCGACCCGTTGGCGTGCGGCAGCTACTCCTATGACATCGTCATGGACGGCTTTGAGGTCGGCGGCGGCTCCATCCGTATCCACAACGCCGAGGAGCAGCGCCGCGTGCTGCGCCAGTGCGGTGTTTCCGAAGAAGACCTGGAAATCAAGTTTGGCCACCTTATCCACGCTTTGGAGTTGGGCGCTCCGCCCCATGGCGGCATCGCTTTGGGCTTGGACCGCCTGGTCATGCTGCTGGCAGGCAAGCAGTCCATCCGCGACGTCATCGCCTTCCCCAAGACTTCCAGCGCCAGCGATCCCATGACGGGTGCGCCCAATGCGGTTACCGCACGCCAGCTGAAGGAAGTTGCGCTGCGCACGCTGTAGGATTTCCTTACACAGTTAGAACTGAAAAGCCAGGCCTTGCGCCTGGCTTTTCTTTTTTTTGCGTGGGGGTGGGGCAGGGTCTTTTAACATTTTGTGAAATCCGTCCCGTACGCCTATTGCACCAGCGGAAACGTCCCGTTTCATGGCATAATCATAAAATGGTCTAGTGTTTGAGGTGAGAAGTACCATGGCCAAGCAACGCCTTACCCGCGCAGAGCGCAAAAATCTGCCTGATGACTACGTCGGCACCCCGGACTTCAAGGACGAGCCTGATTTCGTCCCCAAATCCATGCCTGGTTACAAAGATCGTGTGGTTTATAAGTCCCAATCGCGTTACCACCAGCGTCGCTGGCTGAAGCTTCTGCACTTCACGCATTCGTCCACCAAGGCTGCCGGCATCATGCTGGTGGCGGCTATCGTGGCTTTGATCGTAGCCAACTCTCCGGCTTACACGCCTTTCCTGGAGTTCTGGGAAACCGAATTCGGCTTCTTCTTCGGCTCCAATGAGGCCGGCCTTTCTCTGGCTGAGATTATCAACGACATCTTCATGGCCATCTTCTTCTTGCTGGTGGGCATAGAAATCAAGTATGAGATGACGGTCGGCGAGCTGACCAACATCCGCCAGGCGCTGCTGCCTATCATCGCGGCTTGCGGCGGCGTCATCATGCCGATGATCATCTACAGCATCTTCAACGCCACCAACCCCGAGACCGCCAGCGGTTTTGGCATCCCCACGGCAACCGACATCGCGTTTGCCTTGGGCATCATGGCCCTGTTGGGCAACCGCATTCCCAAGGGCGTCACGGTGTTCCTTTCCACGCTGGCCGTGGCTGACGACATCATCGCTATTTTGGTCATTGCCATCTTCTATGGTCAAAGCCCCAGCTTCATGTGGTTAGGCGCGGCGGCCGTGGTGTTGGTGGTGCTGATCATCATGAACCGTGCGGGTGTTTACTCCATTGCTGCCTACCTGGCGGTGGGCGTTGTTTTGTGGTTCTGCGTCTTCCAGTCTGGTGTGCATTGCACCATCGCGGGCGTTTTGCTGGCCTTCACCATTCCTACGGGATCGCGCGTCAACCTGAAGACCTTCGGCACGTGGGCGCAAAGCAAGGTCGAGCAAGCCAACGAATTGGTGGATCCCGACGCTCCGCTGATGGGCCAGGACATGTACATGCGTACCGTGTCCACCCTGGGCACCGTTGCAAGGCAGACTATTCCGCCGGCAACGCATCTGGAGCACATCCTGTACCCGTGGGTGTACTTCGCCATCTTGCCGCTGTTTGCCCTTACGAACGCCGATGTGTCCCTGACCGGCCTGGACTTGGGTGTCATGTTTAGCAGCCCGGCCTTCCTGGGCGTCTTCTTCGGCCTGCTTTTGGGCAAGCCTTTGGGCATCATGCTGGCCAGCTTCATTGTGGTCAAGACCAAGATTGCCAGCCTGCCCGAAAACGTCAACTGGGTTCATATGCTGGGCGCGGCCATTCTGGGCGGCGTCGGCTTCACCATGGCAATCTTCGTTGCCAACCTGGCCTTCCCTGACCCGGCATTGATTACCATGTCCAAGGCGGGCATTTTGATGGCTACCACACTGGCTGGCATCATCGGCTTTGCCTTCCTGTTCGTGCAGGCAAGCATCGCCCAGAAGGCTGGCGTGTCCTACATTCCCATTACGCCTGAGGGCGCGCACCTGCAGACGGCTGGTCTTGAGGCCGACATCGACGCCGATGCTTCGCTTGAGGAAGCCGGCAGCAGTGCTTTGCTGGATCTGCAGATTGAGGCCGCTCGCCAGGCAGGCATTACCGAGCTTGCCCTGGAAACGGAGCTTATGCCCGAAAGCGAAAAGGACATCGTGTAAGCTAGCTTTTACCACGGCCCACTCCGGTGGGCCGTTTCTTTTACGGGGACGTCTCTTTAGGAAGGGGCTTTTATGGATTCTGCTGCTATTGTTCTGGCTGCCGGCGCAGGCACGCGCATGAAGTCTAAGAATTCCAAGGTTGTGCATAAGGTTTTGGAGAAGCCACTGGTTCGTTGGGTTGTTGATGCCGCTCACCAAGCGGGCATTCAGCGCGTGGTGTCGGTGGTGGGCCACCTGAAGGAGCAGGTGGAGCCGCTGGTGGCCGACACGGTTGCCGTGGAGCAGACGGTGCGCAACGGCACGGCCGGCGCGGTGCGCGTGTGCGCGGATGCCTTTGCCAACTTCGACGGGTCGCTGGTGGTGCTGTCGGGCGACTGCCCGCTCATCAAGCCTGAAACCATTACGCGCCTGATTCAGATGCGCCAGGAAAACGATGCTGCTGTGGTGGTGCTTACCATGCAGCTGGACAACCCCTTTGGCTATGGGCGCATCATCCGCGATGAGCAGGGCAATGTTGAGCGCATCGTGGAGCAAAAGGACGCAACGCCTGAAGAGGCCGCCGTCACGGAGTGCAACTCGGGCTTCTACTGCTTTGACGCACGGGCTTTGTTTGAGGCGCTTACGCAGGTAGACAGCAACAATGCGCAAGGCGAGTTCTACCTGACTGACGTGCTGTGGATTTGTCGCAACGCGGGCCGCAAGGTCATGGCGCTGGTGACCGACGATCCCAGCGAGTGCCTGGGTGTGAATTCCCGCGTTCAGCTGGCGCAGGCATCCAAGCAGCTGCAGCGGCGCATCAACGAGTCGCATATGGCGGCAGGCGTGACCATGTGGGACCCCGACCAGGCCTGGATTGGCCCCGATGTCGTGTTGGGGCAGGACGTGGAGCTTCTTCCCAACGTCATGCTGATGGGCAAGACCACGGTAGGGGATGATTGCGTCATCGGGCCCAATGTGGTCCTTAGGGACGCGGTCTTGGAACCAGGGTCAAAGATTCAATAGCTTGGGCGGCCGCGACTTCGTGGCCCCTTCGCTTTTAGGGGCTGTTTAGGGTTACAATGAGCAAGCTGGCGTTTTGTCAGCAAGAACGAGTTTACGAGAGCAGATAAAGGGGCGCCTCATGACTGATATGCAGAAGAACTTGATGGTCTTTTCGGGTTCCGTTAATCCCGAGCTGGCTCAAGAGATTGCCAAGGAACTGGGGATTTCCTTGGGCAATATCCGCCTGGAGAAGTTTTCCAATGGTGAAATTTACGCTCGCTACCAGGAGAGCATCCGCGGCAACGACGTATTTCTGGTTCAGTCGGTGTCCGACTCGGTTGACCATTCCTTTGACGTGAACGACGCCTTGATGGAGCTGCTGATCATGGTCGACGCCGCCAAGCGTGCCTCCGCCCGCCACATCACGGCCGTGGTTGCCCATTATGGCTATGCCCGCCAGGATCGCAAGGCCGCATCGCGCGAGCCCATTACCGCCAAGTTGGTGGCTGACCTGCTGTCCGTTGCCGGTGTTGACCGCGTCATGTGCATCGACTTGCATGTGGGCCAGATCCAGGGCTACTTCGACCTGCCGGTCGACCACCTGACCGCTCTGCCCATTCTGGTTGATTACTTCAAGGCCAAGGACTTCCCCCCGGAGAAGCTGTGTGTGGTTTCCCCGGACGTTGGCCGCGCTAAGGCTGCCAAGAAGTTCTCCGACATGATGGAGGCCGACCTGGCCATCATGCATAAGGGCCGCCCGGGCCACAACAAGGCCGAGATCACGGCTCTGATCGGCGACGTTGAGGGCAAGATCTGCATCGTCAACGACGACATGATCGACACCGCTGGCTCCATTGCCGCTGCAACGCGCACGCTGAAGGACAAGGGCGCCGAGAAGATCTACGTTTGCTGCACGCATCCCATCTTGTCCGGTCCGGCCTACGAGCGCCTGGAGAATGCTCCCATCGAGGAAGTTGTGGTTTGCAACACCATTCCTGTGCCGCAGGAAAAGCAGACCGGCAAGATCAAGGTTGTTTCGGTGGCGCCGCTTTTGGCTAAGGCCATCAGCAACGTTTACAACAACGGTTCCGTGGCCGAGCTGTTTGACATCCAGCTGTAAGGATGTACTTGATTGTTGGCCTGGGGAATCCGGGCGAAGAATATGAGCACACCCGCCACAATGCGGGCTTTGACGCCGTTGACAAAATTGCCGAGGAGATGGGCGTTCGCTATTGGAAAAGCGAAGGCGGCGCCCTGACGGCAAAAGGCCTGTACCGAGGCCTTGACCTTATGTTGGCCAAGCCCCAAAGCTTCATGAACACCAGCGGCGGCCCGGTGAGCAAGCTGATGAGCGCCTACAAGATCGCTCCCGACCACCTGATTGTCATCCATGACGAGTTGGACATTGATCCAGGCACCATCCGCGTCAAATTCGGCGGGGGACATGCGGGCCACAACGGGTTGCGCTCCATCTGCGACAAGCTGGGCACGCGCGACTGGTTCCGCGTGCGTTGCGGCATTGGTCGTCCCCCAGGACGCATGAACGTGGCCGATTACGTACTGTCGCTTCCGAAGAAGGAAGCGGCAGAGGACTTCATGCAGGCAACTGATCTGGCCTCCCAAGCGGCGCTTTTCCTGGTGGAGAACGGCTTGGAGAAGACGCAACAGAAGTTCAACTAGGAAGCGTCAGCTGCATGTTTGAGTCGAAATCGCGCTTGTATGCCGCCTTCGCACTGGTGGTCTTCGCCACGGCGTTTGGTAGCTTGTCCCAAACGGCGGTCAACGCCATGTTGGTGAGCATCGATGCCGACTTTGGCATCGATGCCGGCACGGGCCAATGGGCCACGACGGCTTACATGTTGGTGCTGGGCATTACGGTGCCGGTGGTGACGTACTTGACGAAGCGCTTTACCTTGCGGGCGCTGATGGTGGCCGCATTGGCGCTTTTCCTGGCGGGCTCTGTGGCTGGTTTTGCGGCCCCCACGTTTTGGGTCTTGCTTGTTGGCCGCATCTTGCAGGCCATTAGTGCTGGCATCACCATGCCGTTGGTGCAAACCATGGCCATGGTACGTTTCCCGGCGGGGCAAAACGCAACGGCTATGGGCATCGCGGGCATTGCTTTGGGCTTTGCGCCCAACATTGGTCCCGTCATGGGCGGGTTCATGGTGGATGCCTGGGGATGGCGCAGCTTCTTCGTTCTTTTGGCGGTGGCTTCCGTTGCGCTTGTCGTTGGCATTGTTTTGGTCATGAGAGGCGAAGACAAAAAGGCTGTTCCCGCAACGTTGGACATGCTCTCCCTTGTCCTTTCCACCGTCGGCTTTGGTGGGTTGCTGCTTTCCTTTTCCAACGCGAGCAACGATGCCCTTGCAAGCCCTGCAGTTTGGCTGCCGTTTGTTGTCGGCGCGCTTTGCGTGGTCTTGTTTTTGCGCAGGCAGCTCAAGATGGAAGACCCGCTTATCAATCTGGCCATTTTCAAGTCGAAGCGCTATGTGGGCTGCTTTCTGGTTCAAAACACCATGATGACATCGTATCTGGGCATCACGCTTTTGGCCTCGCTGTATGTTCAGGGCCTTTGCGGCGGTACGGCGGTGGACGCCGGCTTGGTGTTTGTGCCAGCTACCATCTTCGCGTTATTTCTGAATCCGTTGGCGGGCTATGCCACCGACAAGTTGGGCGTGCGCCCGGTGGTGCTGTTTGGTGGCGCATGCATGACCATAGGCGCTGCTGCCATGTGCTTCATGGATGCACTCACGCCGCTTTGGCTGGTCATGGTTTTGCAAACGGTGCGCGGCATGGGCATGTCGGTCCTTATGGGGCCCACCATGTCGTTTGGCTTGTCGGAGCTCCCGCGTGAAATCACCATGGATGGTAGCTCCTTTTTGGTGACCGTTCGGCAGGCCTGCGCCTCGCTGGGCACCGCATGCATGGTCTTTATTGTGCAGTATGGCCTTAGCGTGTGCGGCGCCGTGGCGCTGCCTTATCAGTTGGCCTTCGGCTTCTCAGCCGTCTTTGCCGTGGCCATGACGTTCTTCATTGTGACGCGCATCAAGTAGCTTGATGGGTGCTCGGCGCTATAGGGCCAGGTCCTGGTATTCCCACGTGCCGAACTGATAGCCGGCGTCCGCTAGATTGTTCAAAACGTCGGGAAGTTGCTCGGCAGAGCTTTCGTTGTTGGTGTCCACATGCAGGAACAGAGCGTCGGTCGTGCTGCTTTGCGCAGCGGCTTGCACGCCGTTGATGCCCGAAAGCTGGATGGCGGATATTCCGCGCTCCTCAAGGATGGCAAAAACGTCGCTGGCGTATTCGCCGCCGTCATCAATCATGATGTAGGCCACATGCGAGCGAGAAGCATCAAGTTGCTCCTGGGAGAGGCTGTGGTCAGACACGCTGAAGTAGGACAGGGCATCGTTGGTCTTTTGCGACGTTGAGCCTGAAGAGCAACCGACCAGCCCTGCCAGGGCAAGGGATAGCGCCAGTGCAACCAAAACGCGCGCCTTGCTTTGCATAGTGCCTCCTTTCCCGCAGCAAGGCGATTATAGCCCCCGCAGCATGCAACTTTTCTGGTTGGGCGGGCAAAGCCGTATAATCAACAAGTTAATTCCAAAATGGAGGTTGTGCGCATGGCGTTCATGTTCGGCTGCGAAAAGGTTCGCGTTGATTTTCCGACGAAGCAGGTCTTCTCCGACCTGACGCTCGGCGTGGACGAAGGCGCGCGCATCGGCATCGTGGGGCGCAACGGCGACGGCAAGTCGACGTTGCTCAGCCTGCTTTCAGGCCGGCTTGAGCCTGACGAGGGCCGCGTGATCCATACGCGCGGCATCACGGTGGGCGTGCTGGGGCAAACGGATGACCTGCGTGACGAAGACACGGTGCATCAGGCCGTGGTGGGCGATCTGCCCGAATACGTTTGGGCGGCCGATCCGAAGATCAGGAGCATCTGCCAAGGTCTGATTGCCGACCTTGCTTGGGAAGGCCCCGTAGGCTCGCTTTCGGGCGGGCAGCGCCGCCGGGTAGACTTGGCGCGCCTGCTGATTGGCGATTGGGACGTGCTCATGCTGGATGAGCCCACCAACCACTTGGACATCAAGGCCATCACCTGGTTGGCGCAGCACTTGAAGCAGCGATGGCGCGCAGGTCAGGGCGTGCTTTTGGTGGTCACGCATGATCGTTGGTTTTTGGACGAGGTGTGCCTGCAGATGTGGGAGGTGCACCACCAGCGCGTGGAGCCCTTCGAAGGCGGCTTCTCCGCGTACATCATGCAGCGCGTGGAACGCGACCGTTTGGCGGCCTTGGCCGAGCAGAAGCGCCAAAACCTGCTCCGGCGCGAGCTGGCTTGGCTCAGTCGCGGTGCGCGGGCACGTGCCACCAAGCCGAAATTTCACGTGAAGGCCGCGCGCGAGCTGATTGCCGACGTGCCGGAGCTGCGCGACACGCTTGAGCTGCGGCGCATGGCCATGGCGCGTCTGGGCAAGCGCGTGGTCGACTTGGAAAACGTGACGGTGCGCTTTTCCGGTACTGCGCAGGCCCCCGGCAAGACGGTGCTTGAGGGCGTTTCGTGGCTGATAGGCCCTGGTGACCGCGTTGGCATTGTGGGCTCCAACGGCGTGGGGAAGACCACGCTGTTGCGGGTGATTCAGGGATTGCAGGCCCCTACCAGCGGTCGCGTGAAGATTGGCCAGACGGTACGTTTCGCCGTGCTGTCGCAGCACTTGGACGGCTTGAAGGAGTATGGCGATGATCGCGTGCGCCAGGTGGTGGGGCGCTATTCGCATCGCACCATGCTCAACGGCAAGGAGATGACCCCTGGTCAGCTGCTTGAGGACCTAGGTTTCACCAACGCCGACCTGAACGAGCCTGTCTGCGACTTGTCGGGCGGGCAGAAGCGCCGCTTGGCGCTGATGCTCATCCTGCTGGACGAGCCCAACGTGCTGATTTTGGACGAGCCCGGCAATGATTTGGACGTGGACATGCTGGCCCAGGTGGAAAACCTGCTGGATGGCTGGCCCGGTACGTTGCTGCTGGTCACGCACGACCGTTACCTGATGGAGCGCGTGACCGACGACCAGTATGCCATTATCGACGGGCATCTTCGGCACCTGCCGGGCGGCATAGACACCTACCTTGAGCTGACGCGCGGGCAGGAAGCGCCGCCGTGGGCGCCCCCGGTGGGGAAGGCGGCTGCGGAGTTTGACCTGCTTGCCGACCTGGGCTTTGCCGACGAAGAGCCATCCGAGCCTAAGCTGAGCGGCAAGGAAATCCGGACGCTTCGCAAACTGATGCAGTCCAACGAAGGCAAGATCGAGACGCTGAAAGGCAAGGTGGCCGAAGCCGAGCAGCGCATGGGCCAGGTGGACCCGTCGGACTACGTTGCGCTGACGGCCTGCCAGGACGAGATAGCCGGCTACCAGGAGCAGATCGACGTGCTGGAGCTGGAATGGCTTGAGGCTGCAGAGAAGCTGGGGGAGTAGCGGCGAAGCCCCTGTTGGCTCGCGGGCTCTTTGGCGGCGAAGCCCTCCGCTAGCGTGCGGGCTCTTTATCGGGAAGCCCTCGTTGGCGTTCGGGCTCTTTCGTCTATTGAACGACGAAAGGCCTCTTTTTCGTCGTTCAATAGGCGTTTTCGTCGTTCAACAGAATCTGTTGAACGACGAAGGCTTGTCGAGAAGCTTCTGTGCCTTCTTTTTTCGCTACTTTTGGCCAGAAAAGGTGCCGTTTCGTCGTTCAATAGGCGGCTGAGCAGGTCTTTCTTCATCTGTTGAACGACTACGTCGTTCAACAGATGCAATTTGGGCACTTTTTTCGCCTATTGAACGACCAAAACAGCCATTTCGTCGTTCAACAGATTTTCAGCCGGATTCACCCTCTATTTGCGTTGCGCTTTCTGCAGCCTGCTTCTTTTCGGGTGACGCCTCGCTTCGGAGCTTCTGCTCTCGAAGTTTCCGATATCTTTCGCGTCTGCGTTGGTTTGCCCGCTCCCTTTGGCGTCGCGCCTTGGTTGCTTCTTCTGCCGTGGCAGCTCTCCAGGGTTTTGAAAGGCAGAGCCTATCAAGTTCTCGTTGTAAAGCCGCTCTTTTTTGCGCGACTTGGCGGGATGGCTCGAGCAGTTGCTTTCGAATATGTTCGATGCTGCTTGGGGGTTCGTCGCAATACAGGTGGGAAGCAACGTTCGCCGCCAGCCGATCCATCTTTATGGCATTGCTTACCTGCCCTTTCGTGGCGCTTATGACCGTGTATCCAGCATCGATGAGCTCGTTGGCTCGCGCAGCGTCGCGTTCCCTTTCCTCAGCTCCGTGAAAGCTCTCGCTGTCGTATTCGACAACAAGGCGCTGCTCTTCCCACAAAAGATCAACCTCGCGGCTTTCAAGATCGGACGAAGATCCCAAAGGCACATTGGCGTTAACGGCAGGCTTAGGAAGGCCGTAACCTCCTAAATCCTCGGGTAGGCTTAGGCGAAGGGCAAGCTTTACCTCCGCAGGTGAGCGGGCATTTTCGATTGCAAGCGAAGCGGCATAGGCAAGGATTCTGGTACCTGCTATGTTTTTAAGGCTGGAGGCGTAGTTTTCGATTGAGGCGCAGCTGGTCAAAGGGCTCCTTTCCCGGAAGCCATCTACGGCGTCGTTATCCAAAACAAACCGAGAGCAGCTTTCGCTTAGGGCAAGAATCAGGGCAAGCTTGTCCACTTGGACGGCGGTCTGCAACAAAGCCAGAAGAGGGGAGGCCAAGTAGGTTTCTCTTCCCAAATGGATAAAACTTTCGCTTCCGGCTTGCGGGCTTATGGCGTGGCATACAAGCGCCGCAGAGTTTCTTCTGGCGGCATCGGCCGGAACACAAACATGCAAGGGAGTCGGGACGTTGAAGCGCTCGCTGAGCCAAGCCGCTTCGACAAGGGAGACGTGCGGTCGGTGATCCGCTGGCAGCGTAAACGAATCCTCGCGTGAGCCCGACAAGGGAAAATGCTTCGAGGCGTATATCGCTAGAGCCGATTGATACCCGATATAGCTGTTCATAGCGCTCCTCGTCGCCGAAACCCTTGCACTCCCATAAAGCATAGAGAAGCGATATCGGGCTTTGCATACACACGCCTACTCCGTTTTCCGTCTTCTTTCGCGTTCAGATGACAAAAAGCTTCGCGTTTTCTTCTTTGGCATTCGCCGTCTGTTCCCTAAAAACATTCATGCGGTTCTGTGGCTTTCCCCTAGGAACGGCTGCGTGACTATGCAGCTTGTCCATGTCCGTTTGGTATGCTGTTCGCATGAGCTCATACACCACCATAGAAGGCCGAGCGCAGGCCGAAATCGAGGAAAAGAAGAGCCGCTTCATTGCCAACGTTTCCCACGTGGAAACCGAGCAGGAGGCGCTCGCCTTCCTTGAGGAGGTGCGTGCCCGGCATCGCACGGCGCGTCACAACGTGTATGCCTACGTGCTTCGCGAAGACAATCGCGTGCGTTACTCCGATGACGGTGAGCCACAAAAGACGGCCGGGCTTCCTACGCTTGAGGTCATCCAACATGCGGGCCTGACGGATGTGATCGTGGTGGTCACGCGCTACTTTGGCGGCACGTTGCTGGGGACCGGCGGCCTGGTGCGCGCCTATACGCAAAGCACGCAAGCGGGGCTTGCGGCTGCGCGCAAGGTGGTGATTTCGCAGTGCGTGGACATTGCCGTAACCATGCCGTATGCCTTGTTCGATCAGGTGCAGCACGTGGCGGGCCAGTTTGATACCATGGTGGTTGACACGCGGTTCACCGACCGGGTGGTGCTTGTTTTGCGCATGTTGTCTGGCACGCAGCAGCTGCTTTTGGACGCCTTGGCCGAAGTGATGCGCGGCCAGGGCAGCGTGATGGTGTCGGACCCGCTGGATGCTCCTTTCGGCGCATCCGCTTGCTAGTTGAAGGGAAGTCGCCTTATGTCTATTTGCCCGAATTGCGGCGCAGAAAGCTTCCGGAAGTTTTGCCCGAACTGCGGCACGCCGCTGCCGCAGGAGCCGGAGATGACCGATGAGGCTGCCTCGGTGCAGCCGATGGAGCCCGCGCAGCCCACGCAGCCCGTGACGTCGGCGCAGCCGGTGGAGCCTGCGCAGCCCACGCAGCCAACGCAGCCTGCGGAGCCCGTGGTGCCGTCTTCGCAGCCTGGCGGCGAAGGCCCTGGCGCAGCGTATCCGTCCTACAACTCTTCCACCGAGATGCTTAACCAAGCCTGCCGGGACGTCTTCAAGGACCCCGGCATCGTGAAGAACAGCCTGCTCTTGGGCCTGATCAACTGCGTCCCCATCTTGAACTTCGTGGCCACGGGCTACGCCATGCGTTGGGGCCGTCGCGCGGCCTTCCGCGTGGGCGACAAGCTTCCTTCCGGTTACTTCGGTGACCGCGAATTCGTGAACGGCTTCTTTTTCGTCGTTGCCGCGCTGGTCTGGTCGTTGATCATGATTCTGGCGTGCTTTATTCCGCTTGCGGGCTGGGTTGCAATCATTTTGGCGGTGCCGTTCGTGACGCTGTCTCTTAGCTACCTGGCGGTGGCGGACAACCTGGGCGCCGCGTTCAGATTTGGCCAAATCTGGAACGTTGGCAAGCGCAACTATGGTGGCTTGTGGCTTCTGACCTTGGCTCCGGCGGCCATATCCATCCTTGCCTCCGCCCTTTTGGGCACGCTTTCAACCAGCCTTGGCGGCGTTGACCTGACTACGCTCATGCTGACGGACGCCAACTACGCAAGTACCATCATGTCGTTGAGCGCACCGACGATGATCGTCACGCTTGTCGTTGAGTTTGCCGAGGCGGTCGTCACGGTGATCGTCACGCTTATTCAATATCGTGCCATGGGCTATTGGATCGGCCGCCACGGCGTGGAATGGGTCCAGGAAGCCGTCAACAGCGGCAAGCAGCCCCAATAGCGCGAAGACCGCCGCATGAACATCACGGTTGTTGCCATCGGCAAGCTGAAGGAGCGCTTCTGGAAGGAAGCCTGCCAGGAGTACCTGAAGCGCCTGAAGGGCTATGCGCAGGTGAAGGTTGTCGAGCTGGCCGACGTGGATCCGGCACGTGTCGGCGGTGTGGACGCCGCGCGGCAAAAGGAAGGCGAAGCCATCCTGGCGGCCATTCCGGCGCGTTCGCATGTGCTGCTTCTGGCCATCGAGGGCAAGGAGCTGTCCAGCCCTCAGCTTTCTGCGCGCATCGATGAGCTGGCGCTTTATGGCGAAAGCAGCCTGTGCTTCGTGATCGGCGGGTCGGATGGCGTGTCGCAGGTGGTCTACGGGCGTGCCGACGAGCAGCTGTCGTTCGGGCGCATCACGCTGCCGCACAACCTGGCGCGCGTGGTCCTGCTGGAGCAGATATACCGCGCCTTCAAGATTTCCCGTGGCGAGCCCTACCACAAGTAGGGCTTGCGTGACAAAAACCTGACAAAAACCTCCGTCCCTATTGCCAGGCAACAAAAAGCTCGCCCCGAAAGGCGAGCTTTTTCAACGGGGCGGAGCGTGACAAAAACCTCCGTCCCTATTGTCAGGTTTGGCTGTTTTACGCGTAGATTTCCTTTTCCACGACCAGCTCGTTTTTGATCTTGCCGACCAGGTTCTGCAGGGCGTCGATGACGCGCGGGCGGATGTCGCCACCAATGAGCACGTACATCAAGGAATCGCCCACGTTGCACACGCCTTCGTTCAGCCACACCTTCACAAAGTAGATGCCGTCCCAGGTAAGGGCCTCGGCAATGGCTTTCTCCAGGCCTTCGGCGTCGTAGCTGAATTCCACCTGGGCCACAGCGGGCATGTCGGTTGCGCCTTCACGCACGGTCTTCTTGGCGGTGGCGCGCACCACGCCGTTGTGGGTCAGGAACATGCCGCACTTGTCTGCATTCTGACTGGCCTTTGCTTCTGCCAGCCACTCGGTCATGTTGGGTTCGGTCTTTGCCATAACAAAATCCTTTCTTCCGTGCATGTTCGATTGGCCTCAAACGCTTATGCGCCGGAAGAAGCACCCGTGTCACCATGCGATACAACTGCATAAGGAATTCTACCGCAGCAAGATGAAATCTTTGGAAGAATAACGAAAAAGTGATCAAGCTTGCTGCGGTTTCCAGGTGCCCTGACACACAAAGCCGTTGCCGGCCGTTTGCCACAATTAACATGCTCGAAAAGCGGCTTGCTGCAAATTTGGTATCCTTTTGCATTACCCAAATAAGTGAAATAACGCCAACATAACGCCAGCCTGGCCGCATAAGCGGCTGGGATTCGCGAAGGAGATAGACATGTCGCTTCCAAAGCCCGACCCGACCAAGAAGGCCGACGGCCTGACTACCATGGACCTGGGGGCAGTGCTGCCCCTGACCGCCCAGGTGAAGGACGACCACCTGTTTGTGGGCGGGGTTGACCTGGTGGAACTTGCCCAACAGCAGGGCACGGCGCTGATCGTCTTCGACGAAGCCGACCTGCAAAACCGCATGAGCACCTATGTGAGCGCCTTCGCGCAAAACTACCCGCGTGAGACCCACGTGGCATATGCCTCCAAGGCTTTCATGAACAAGGAGGTCGTGCGCATGGCGGCGCGCGAGGGCATGAGCCTGGACGTTTCGGGCGGCGGCGAGCTGGCCTGTGCCCAGATGGTGGGCTTTCCCATGGAGCGCGTGATCGTGCACGGCAACAACAAGACGCCCCTTGAGCTGGAAGAGGCCATTTCCGCTGGTGTGGGCCGCATTGTGATCGACAGCCATGCGGAGTTGGAGCGCATTTCGGCCATTGCCGGCAAGCTGGGCAAGGTGCAGGAAATCTATCTGCGCATCACCCCGGGCGTGGAGGCCGACACGCATGAGTACATCCGCACGGGCTGCGAAGACTCCAAGTTCGGCTTCACCATGAAGGACGACTTCGCCTTTGCCAGCGTGAAGGACGCGCTTGATACGCCCAACGTGCACCTGGCGGGCCTGCATTGCCACATTGGCAGCCAGATCTTCGCGCTGCATAGCTTCCGCGAGGCCGTGCGCGTGATGGTGGAGTTCATGGCGCGCATCAAGGCCGAATACGGCTACGCCATTGACGAACTGGACATGGGCGGCGGCCTGGGGATTGCCTACGTGCACGAAGAGCAGCCTCCCACCATCCAGGACTTCGCCGAAATCACGTGCTCGGCCGTGCGCCAGGCCTGCGAAGAGCTGGGCGTGGCGCTGCCGGCGCTTTCGGTTGAGCCGGGCCGCAGCTTGGTGGCCAATGCGGGCGTCACGCTGTACACCGTGGGCACCATCAAGATTCTGGAAGGCATCCGCAACATTGCGGCGGTGGACGGCGGCATGTCCGACAACATTCGCCCGGCATTGTACGGCTCGGCCTACGAGGCCGTCATTGCCAACAAGGCCGCCCAGCCGCGCGATGCCGTGTTCACCCTGGTGGGCAAGCACTGCGAAAGCGGCGACTACGTGGTGGCTGACGGCTCCATCCAAACGCCCCAGGTGGGGGACATCGCCTGTGTTTTGGGCACGGGCGCCTATTGCTACACCATGTCGTCCAACTACAATGGCCAGGTGAAGCCCGCCATCGTGTTCGTGAAGGATGGCAGCGCTCGCGTGGTCACCCGCCGCGAGACGTATGCCGACTTGTGGCAGCGGGACCTGTAGGGGCTCGTGGCAACGGCAAGAACTGTTGCCAACTCTTGCCTTTGATGGCGGATTTTGCGTAGACGTCGCCGTCAAGCGGGCAATAACCAAGTACAATGGCAGAACGCGCGAAAGCGCTTCGGCCGCGTAAAGCACGGGATTAAGGAATAGCACATGAGCATTAAGATTGGTTTGGTTGGCACCGGCACCGTCGGCGGCGGCTGCATCGACATCATTCAGAAGCACCAGGAAGACTTCAAGCGTCATTACGGCATTGACCTGGAGTTGACCCAGGTGTGCTCGCGTGAGCCCGAGCAGGCCGAGGCCCATGGCGTGATGGACATCTTCACGCTGGACTACATGGATATCATCAACAATCCCGAGATTGACATCGTCATCGAGCTCATCGGCGGCACGCGCGTGGCCAAGGACGTGGTGATGAAGGCCCTGGCCGCCGGCAAGAATGTGGTTACTGCCAACAAGGCACTTATGGCCACCTGCGGTGCGGAAATCTTTGAGGCCGCCAAGGCTGCGGGCAAAAACATTGCCTACGAGGCCAGCGTGGGCGGCGGCATTCCCATCATCGGGCCGCTGCAGAACCAGCTGATCTCCAACCAGATCAACGCCGTCATGGGCATTGTCAATGGCACCACCAACTACATGCTGACCCGCATTTCCGAGGGCCTAAGCTATGACGACGCCCTGCGCGAGGCGCAGGCCAAGGGCTTTGCCGAAGCCGACCCCACGGCCGACGTGGACGGCTTTGACGCCGCTGCCAAGATTGCCATTCTGGCCTCTATTGCCTTCAACACGCGCGTGGTCATGGACGACGTTTACAACGTGGGCATTCGCAACATTTCCCCGCTGGATCTGGAAGCCGCCAATGACCTGGGCTACTGCGTGAAGCTTTTGGCCATCGCCCGCCGTGGCAAGAAGGGCGTAGACGTGCGCGTGCATCCCACCATGCTGCCCAAGAAGCATCAGCTGGCTTCCGTCAACGGCGTGGACAACGCCATCTTCGTGGTGGGCGACGCCGTGGGCGAGACCATGTTCTATGGCCCGGGCGCCGGTGCTGGTCCTGCTGCTAGCGCTGTCATGGGCGACGTGCTTGAGGTTGCCCGCCGCCTGCAGATGAACATTCCGCCTATTTTGGGCGACACCGCTACCGACAAGCTGGACATCCTGCCCATGGAGGGCCTGAGCACGCGCTACTACGTGCGTTTCAACGTGGCTGATCGCCCGGGCGTTCTGGCTGCCATGACGGCCATCTTCGCCAAGCATAACGTCAGCGTGCATTCCGTCATGCAGCGTGGCGGCACGGATGCAGCCAACGACACCGTCAACGTCATCTACATCACGCACACCGCCAAGGAAAGCGACATGCGCGCCGTGCTGAATGAGGTTGCCGCTTTGGACGGCGTTTTGTATGGCGACCCCACGCTTATCCGCGTAGAGCGCTAGGCTTTAAGCTTTGGAATTTATTGGGAGCCCGGGGCGCGTGCCTTGGGCTCTTTTTGGGAGAGGGTGAATTGCATGGCAAGGAAGTTTTCTGAGGCGACGGGCGTAATCTTCGATTGCGACGGCACGCTTTTGGACAGCATTGGCATGTGGAACGGCATGGAGCGCGACCTGTGCGCCAAGGCCGGCATCCCTTACCAAAAGGAAGTCGCGGACCTGCTGACCACCATGACCCTGCCCGAAAGCGCCCAGTGGTTTTTCGAGCGCGGCTTTTGCAACAGCGCCGAAGAGGTGTCGAAGGTCATTGATGACTACATCATGAACTACTACGCGCATGAGGCGGCTGCCAAGCCCGGCGCGCTGGACTTTGTACGCAGCCTGCACCAGCGTGGCGTGCGCATGGTGTGTGCGTCGTCCACGCCGCATGCCCAGCTGGAGGTCGGCTTGGCCGCTACGGGCTTTAGGCCGTATTTCTTGGAGATCGTTTCCACCGATGACGCTGGCTGCTCCAAGCGTGACCCGCACATCTACCAGGTGTGTCGCGAGATTCTGGGCACGCCGCTGGAGAGCACCTGGGGCGTGGAGGACGCTATTTACGCCATCCGTACGCTGAAGGGCGCCGGCTTTGGCACCGTGGGCATCTACGACTGCGATGAGTCCGGCACCTGGGCCGACTTGTCTGATGAGGCTGACATTGCCATCCATTCTTGGGATAGCGAAGACGACTTGGTGAAGTTGCGCTAAAGCGCGGGCTTTGCGAAGGGGCCTTTCGGGAATGCTTCGCTACAGAAGCTTCGCAGCCTTTCGCTCCGCATTCTGGAAAGCCCCAAGCTCATGTCGAGTTTTCCGGATGGTCTCCTTCGGGGAAGGTCGGGCAGATTTTCCTTCTCTGTTCAGGTCCTGCTTTGTAGGCGCTACTTAAAGGATGCCCGTGCAGTTGTTTGCGGGGCTTTCTGTGCTCTAAACGTCTGTTGAACGACGAAAAACCTGTTGAACGACGAAACGGCTGTTTTGGTCGTTCAACAGGTGAAAACAGGGGCGAAAAATCACCTGTTGAACGACGACGTCGTTCAACAGATGGCGCGGATGGCTATTGAACGACGAAAATGCCTGCTATTCGAAGGAAATCGGGCATCCAGGGGGTCTTCGCGGTCCCGGAGGCTGGCCATCGTCGTTCAATAGACGCTATTGAACGACGAAAACGCCTGTTGAACGACGAAAAACCGCCCCTTCGTCGTTCAACAGATTTCGCGAAGCCATCCGGGCAGCACTCGGCTTCCCAGACCGCCTGGGCAGCGCCCGGTTTCGCGAAGCCACCCGGGCAGCACTCGGCGGCAGAGGCACGTCCCGCGCCCTCCCCGCGGCGGCCAAGAATGAGCCGCCAGCCTCTTCGCAGCCCTTATTCCCAGGGGTTCGCCTCAAACAAGGGCGACTCTTCACGCCGATCGGAGTACGGGTCGTAGCCGTCATCGTCCTCGTTCTCCGCACGCAAGTAGGGGCTTGCCGGCTGCGGTTGCGCGCCGTCTTCGCCTTCCCTTTGCGCCTGCGAGGGCAAAGGTGTGCGCACGCGCGTCGGCTCGGCTTTCTTCGGCTTCCACATGGTGTTCTCCCGGTGCTATTCGTCGCCCGCCTTGTCCAAGTCGTAGGGCGTGGTCTGGTAGACATAATAGTTCAACCAGTTGGTATACAGCAGCTGGGCGTGCGCGCGCCAGGTGGAAAGCGGCGCCTGCGAAGGGTCGTCATCGGGGAAGTAGTGCGCCGGCACGTCGATGGGCAGGCCCGCCGCCACGTCTCGGTCGTATTCGGCCTTCAGCGTGTTGCGGTCGTATTCGGGGTGACCAAACACGAAGAAATGGCGGCTGTTGGTGCTCTTGGCAATGTAGACGCCGGCCTCGTCCGACACGGCCACCAACTCCAACTCAGGGTTGGCCTGGATGTCTTTAGCCAGCACCTCCGTGTGGCGCGAATGCGGCGCGTTGAACATGTCGTTGAAGCCGCGCATCAGCGGCGAATGGGGCTTGAGCACTTTGTGCTCAAACACGCCGAACATCTTTTTAGGCAGGTCGTGCTTGGGCACGCCGTAGTGGTAGTAGATGCCCGCCTGCGCACCCCAGCAAATATGCAGGACGCAGTGCACGTTAGTCTTGCTCCACTCCATGATCTTGCAAAGCTCAGGCCAATAGTCAACGTCTTCGAAGTCAAGCTTCTCAACAGGCGCACCCGTTATGATCAGCCCGTCGTAGTGGCGGTTCTTCACCTGGTCGTAGGTGGTGTAGAAAGCCTCCAGATGATCGGCGGAAACGTTCTTGGCCTCGTGGCTGGCCGTCTGCAGCAGCTCAACCTCAATCTGCAGTGGCGTGTTGGACAGCTTGCGCAGGATCTGCGTCTCGGTGGTGATCTTGGTGGGCATCAGGTTGAGCAGCAGCACGCGCAGCGGACGGATGTCCTGGTGGATGGCGCGGTTCTCCGTCATGACGAAGATGTTTTCCAGTTCCAGCTGGGCGGTTGCAGGCAGCTGGTCGGGTATACGAATAGGCATGGTTTCCTCCCTTGTGAGTGCCCGTTTATCGTAACGAAACCGCAGTTCATTTGCGGCTACGCGTTTTTGAAGGCCAGCTATCAGAAAAGATGGGGGCAAAGGCGCGCCAGGTGTTGTGTGCCGTCTTTCCGCAGCAGTGCTTAGGCGCTGGCGCACCGTCTTCGCGGCGAAAATGTGCGCTTTGTGTTTTGTTGCGCCTGGGCGGGCATTTTTCCGCCAAAAATCAAAAATTTCCATTGACGAAAAAAGCAGCTAGAACGTACAATTTGAAAGCTTGCTTGCAAAAGCCCCGTGCAACGCAGTAAGGACACACCGGCTGGTGCGGCGTCCAGGCCAAACCTGTCGGATCCGGCGTAGGAAACCGACCGTGCCCGAGCCTGCACTTTTGAAAGCAAACACCATTCTGCGGAAGCTTCAGCCGCAGGATACACAAATTGGAGGAATAAGAGTGAAGACGTATTACGCAAAGCCCCAAGAGGTTGAGCGCGAATGGGTTCTGATCGATGCAACTGATCAGGTCCTCGGCCGCGTCGCAGCAAAGGCTGCTCACATCCTGAAGGGCAAGCACAAGCCCACCTACACGCCGCATGTTGATACGGGTGACTTCGTCATCATCATCAACGCCGACAAGATCCGTGTGACGGGCAAGAAGATGACGGACAAGGAATACTACCGTCATAGTGGTTTCCCCGGAGGACTCAAGTGCGAAACCTTCCAGGAGGCCATGGAGAAGCATCCTACCCGTGTTATCGAGCACGCCGTCAAGGGCATGCTGCCGAAGAACACGCTGGGCCGCAAGCAGGGCATGAAGCTGAAGGTGTATGCAGGTGCTGAGCATCCGCATGCCGCACAGAAGCCCCGTGAGATCAAGGTGGAGGAGTAAACCATGGCAGATAAGGCTTTGTACTATGGCACTGGTCGCCGCAAGAACGCTGTTGCTCGTGTCCGCTTGGTCCCGGGTACCGGCAAGGTGACCGTCAATGGCCGTGAGGCTAAGGAATATTTCGGTCGTGAGGCTCTGGTGGACTACGCTCTGACCCCGTTCAAGGTGACTGACACCGTTGATCACTTTGACGTTATCGCTCGCCTGAATGGCGGCGGCATCTCTGGTCAGGCTGGTGCTCTGCGTCATGGTATCTCTCGTGCTCTTCTGGAGGCTGGCGACTATCGCGCCGAGCTGAAGAAGGCCGGTTACCTGACTCGTGATGCTCGTATGGTCGAGCGTAAGAAGTACGGCCTGAAGAAGGCCCGTAAGCGCCCGCAGTTCAGCAAGCGTTAATCTTCTTACCGAAGGCTACTTCGAAAAAAGGACCCGCTCTTGCACGGAGCGGGTCTTTTTTGCGTTTTGGGTCTTGGGCCGTCGGAGCAACCATGCCTTCACCCAATACAAAGCGGGCCCGAAGCATTGCGCTCCGGGCCCGCTTGACGTTTGTGACGTAGACCTACGCCGTGGTGCCGCCTCAAGAGCTGCCGGCGCCGGCAGTGCAGGAATAACAGTGGTTTCCAAACACGATCTTTCGGCGTAGCGGCTGGTCGGGGTCCAGCAAATCGGCGATGGTTCGGCCATCGCGGCAGGGCATGTCCACGGCCTGGTTGAAGTCGCAGTCGAACAGGCGCCCGTCAGGGGCCACGGAATACTCCATGCGGCACATCATGTTGGGCACGGTGTCGGGGTTGAAGGCGTCGATGAGCTTGCCCATGTAGTCGGCCAGCTTGTTCTTCTTGTACAACGCCATGGCAAAGCGGCCACCGGGGGCGTTGGTGAACACGAACAGGTTGTCGAACACGATGCCGAAATCATCCGCCAGGCGACGCTTGTATTCGGCCTCCATGGAGGTCTGGTCGGGCGGCAGGTTGGTGCCTGCGGGGTTGAACACCAGGTCAAGCTGGAGTAGCTTGCCGTTGGCGTTTCGGCCTTCCTCACCCTTGCCATAGCCAAGATCGTTTAGGCGCTGCAGCCCGCGGATGACCGGCATAAACGTGCCAGCGCCGCGCTGCTTTTCCATGTTGCGCTCGCGGTAATGCGGAAGCGATGCCACCACGTTGATGCCCAGCTCGGCATACAGCGCGGGGAAGTGCGTATAGCCTTCCTCCTCATGGATGACCAGGTTGCTGCGCACGATGGTGGGAATGTTGCGGGCGGCGGCTTCGCGGATGAACCATTCGAAGTCGGGGTTCATCTCCGGCGCGCCACCAGTGATGTCAAGGCTTTTGAACCCGCGCTGCTGGAACACGTCCAAGCAGTTTTGCAGATTTTCCTTGGTCATGTGCTCGGTACGGTTGGGGCCGCACTCAAGATGGCAGTGCTTGCAGGCAATATTGCACTGGCGGGTGATGTTGACCTGCAAAACGTCCAGGTCGTCGAAGCCCCAGCGGTATTCTTCCTCCACCTTTTCCACGAAAGGCGGGAACTGCCGCATGGCTTCCTGAAGACCCAAGCGGTCTTCGTCAAGTTGCATCGTCTCGGGCATAGCAGAATTCCCCTCAGATTAAGACATCAGGGCCGACGCGCGCAGACGGCCGGCCCCGATTAATGCGTTATGGGCAGGCGACAGGGCCGCCTGCTTGCTTTTGGCCTACAGATCGTTGTCGTCGATGATCTTCTTGGCCTGGACGCCGTGGGCCAGGGAGGCGCCGCCGCGGATGGCATTGGCAACATGGATGGCCTCGATGATCTCGGCCTCGTCGCAACCCTGCTTCAACAAAGCGTTGGTGTAGGAATCAATGCAGTAGGGGCACTGAACGGCAGCAGCAACGGCCAGTGCGATCAGGGACTTCTCGCGAGCGGTCAGAGCGCCGTCGGCAAAGACTGCGCCGTAGTAAGCCATGTACTTGTCCCACAGCTCAGGAGCGCCTTCGCCCACGCCATTGGGGGAGAACATTGCCAGGTCAGCCGGGTTGTAATACGTTTCCATGAGAATCCTTTCTATATGGTTTTGGCAGGTAATCGCCAATGTCACCTTACCACTATTTGACGTAATCCGATATAGGATTCGTCTGCAAAGAAGGACGTTTCTTGAAGGCGGTTCTGGCGAAGAGTGCCGCGTTGGCGCATTGCTCAAGATTGTTTCGTGCTGTTTAGCTGCTTTTCAGAAAGCTTTCAAGTTGCGGTGATAGTGTTTAAGCCAGAAAAAAGGCGCAGAAGGCGCCTCGGGACAGAAAGCGAAACATCATGAGCGAAGACTACAACTACAACCCGAATGTGAATCAGGAGGGCTCATCGGACTACCTGCAGCGTACGCAGCCGATAGCGCAGCCCCAGGACACCTTGCAGATGCCGCGGCAGGAGCAGCCGTATGCACAGCCGCAGCAGACGGCTGAGTTCCAGCCCGCAACCCAACCTGCCGCTGCAGCCCAGAACCAACCTGCCCGCAAAGCCAAGGAGGCCTCTTCACCGTCAGGCCTGAAGACGTTCCTTTTGGGGTTTGCCGGCGCTGCGGTGGCTTGCCTTCTGGCGCTTGGCGGCCTTGCCATCACGGGCAACCTGGGCAAGACCACGGTCATCGGCGGGTCGGGATCGACCGCCGTTGAGGTAAGCGAAGACACCACGTTGGCCCAGTCCGTTGCCGACAAGTGCCTGCCGTCGGTGGTTTCCATTGACGTTTACGAAAGCCAGACCAGCAGCTCTTACGGCAGCCTGTTCGACTACTACTTCGGCGGGGGCTCCAGCGGCTCTAGCAGTTCTAACTCCAGTGAGCTGGTGGAAAGCTCGCTGGGTAGCGGCGTCGTTTTGAGCGAAGACGGCTACATCATCACCAATTACCACGTGATTGAGGGCGCAGCCGCCCTGAAGGTGACCATCGAAGGTGAAGAGTACGATGCCGAAATCGTGGGCTCTGACGAGTCTTCCGACATTGCCGTCATCAAGGTGACCAACGCCAACGGCAAGAAGTTCACGCCCATGGACATCGGCGATTCCGACAGCCTGGACATCGGCGAGTGGGTCATGACCATCGGCAGCCCCTTCGGCTTGGAGCAGTCCGTTGCCACGGGCATCGTGTCGGCCACCAATCGCAGCCAGGTCTACAGCGATTCCAGCAGCTCGTATTACAACAGCGGCAGCTCCTCCACCACCATCTACACCAACATGATCCAGACCGATGCCGCCATTAACCCGGGCAACTCCGGCGGTGCCTTGGTCAACTCCAAGGGCCAGCTCATCGGCATCAACACGCTGATTGAGTCCTATTCCGGCAACTATTCCGGCGTCGGCTTTGCCATCCCGGTCAACTATGCGGTTTCCTTGGCCACGCAGATCATCAATGGCCAGACGCCTTCCCATGCTCAGCTGGGCGTGTCCACCACCACCATCACCAGCTCCATTGCCAAGCGCTATGGCTTTAGCGTCAGCGAAGGCGCCTATGTGTCGTCCGTGACCAGCGGCAGCGGCGCTGAGGCGGCCGGTATTCAGGTGGGCGACATCATCACGGCCATCGATGGCTCTAAGGTTGCCTCGGGCAGCGATGTCCAGATTGCCGTCAGGTCTAAGAACGTCGGTGACACGGTTTCGGTCACGCTTAATCGCAGCGGCCAGACCGTGGAGGTAACGGCCACCTTGGGCTCTGACTCCGCCAGCAGCACGGTCAGCTTCTCCAATTCGCGCTAGCAAGCAGGCCTTAAGTTTGGGCTTTGGGGTTTGGCCTTCCGCAAGGCATGAAATCCTTCTGAAAACATTAAGTAAAGGGTCGCGCCAGGGCGTGACCCTTTCTTTGTTTGGAGTAATATTGAACCGTCTGTAAATAAACGGCTGAAAGGACTTATCTCATGGCCGAAGGATATCGATACAATCGCGTGTTGCTCAAATTGTCTGGTGAAGCCCTGGCGGGCGATGCCGGCTTTGGCATTGACCCCGCTGTGGTTTCCAGGCTTGCCGTTCAGATCAAGGAAATCGTGGACGACGGCGTGCAGCTGGCCGTTGTGGTCGGCGGCGGTAACTTCTTCCGCGGCTTGGCCGGCAGCACCGAGGGCATGGATCGCGCTCAGGCTGACTACATTGGCATGCTGGCAACTGCCATGAATGCCTTGGCTCTGCAGGATGGCTTCGAGCGCCACGGCGTAAGCAGCCGCGTCCAGTCCGCCATCACCATGCAGCAGGTTGCTGAGCCCTACATTCGTCAGCGCGCCATTCGCCATATGGAAAAGGGCCGCGTAGTCATTTTGGCTGCTGGCACGGGTAACCCGTACTTCACCACTGACACCACGGCCGCCCTTCGCGCTTGCGAGCTTGAGGCCGAGGTGCTCATGAAGGCCACCAAGGTTGACGGCGTGTATGACGCCGACCCGGTGAAGAACCCCGACGCCAAGAAGTTCGACCGCATCACCTACATGGAGGTGCTCAACCGCGGTCTGCATGTCATGGACGCTACGGCGACGTCGCTGTGCATGGACAATAACATGCCCATGATCGTGTTCGACATGGGTACAAGCGGCAACATCGCCCGCGCCTTGAAGGGCGAAAACATCGGTACCGTTGTCGAATAGAGTTTGGACTTTAATCCCGAACGCAGCGCATGGGGCGCTAGACAAGAAAGAGGGACTTTTATGATTAGCACCATCATCTCCGACGCCGAGGAGCGTATGGGTAAGGCTGTCACGGCTTTGCAGAGCAACTTTGCATCTGTCCGCACCGGCCGCGCCAACGCCATGGTTTTGGACAAGATCAAGGTGGACTATTACGGCGTGCCGACGCCCATCAACCAGATGGCGGCCGTCAAGACGCCCGATGCCCACATGCTGATGATCGAGCCGTGGGATAAGTCCACGCTCAACAGCATCGAGCGCGCCATCATTGCTTCTGACCTGGGCGTAACTCCTTCCAACGACGGCATGGTCATTCGCCTGCCCTTCCCGGCTTTGACCGAGGAGCGTCGTCGCGATTTGGTTAAGCAGTGCAAGGAGTACGCTGAGCAGGCTCGCGTGGCGGTACGCAACATTCGTCGTGATGCTAACGGCCACATCGAGAAGGCCATCAAGGAAGAAAGCCTTCCCGAGGACGAGAAGAAGCGCGGCGAAGCCGAGACCCAGAAGTTGACCGACAAGTACATTTCCCAGATTGACGCTGCCTTCAAGAAGAAGGAAGCGGAGGTCATGGAGATCTAAATATTGCGCCGTCCTACGGAACGGCGCAATAAGCTGCCGCTGCGCGGTGCTGTGGTGCATCGCTAAGGCCCTGCTCAGCCTCCTTCCTCACGTACCGAAGTACGCTCGGTCGGCTGTCGGGCCTTATCAACGCACCACAGCATCGCTCGCTGACTTAGCCAACAAAGGAGGGCTTAAGCGGCAGCGCTGATTGCATTTAAAGGCGCTCTTCGAGCGCAATTGAGTGCTATCAGAGTCGGCAAACCGAAGAGAAGGTCCACCCCTGGGCTTCAGTGCAGGGTTTTACGGTGGTGCACGTTGAGGGAGGTTTGAAGTGAATAAGCCTTTGGATTACATCTATCCCAAGCCGCCGGCAGGGCTTGATCCTCGTGACCTCGACTTGGATAACATTCCCCAGCATGTGGCTATCATCATGGATGGCAACGGTCGCTGGGCCAAAAAGCGTGGCTGGAAGCGCCTGAAGGGCCATAAGGCCGGCATCGAAGCGGTGCGTGAGAGCATTCGCATGGCCTCTGACTTGGGCATTCGTTATCTGACTATCTATTCTTTCAGCTCTGAGAACTGGTCGCGCCCCCAAGAAGAGGTCGTCGGTTTGATGGACCTGTTCGCCAAGACCATGTTGGCCGAGGTCGATGGCCTGCATGAGGAGCACGTGCGCGTCATGACCATCGGCGACCTTTCCGCCTTGCCCCAGGAAACGCGAGACGCCTTCGACGAGGCGTGGGAAAAGACCAAGGGTAACGACGGCTTGACGTTGGTGGTTGCCGTCAACTACGGCGGCCGCAAAGAGATCGTGGATGCCTGCCAGCGCCAGATTGACGCTGCCTTGGCGGCCCAGGCGGCTGGTTTACCCGTGCCTGAGCTAACGGAGAAAGCCCTGGCGGGCGGCTTGTATACGGCCGACATTCCCGACCCGGAGCTGCTTATTCGCACCAGCGGCGAAGTCCGCGTTTCCAACTTCCTGCTGTGGCAGATTGCCTATTCGGAGTTTGTGATCACGGATGTTTTGTGGCCAGACTTTGACCGCTACGAGTTCTTGCGTTGCCTCCTGCAGTATCAGGGCCGCGAGAGGCGCTTTGGGGGAGTCAAATGACGCAGCAAGACCTTAACTTCCAGGCAGAAGATCTTCCCGAGCGCGTTGACGCTTCAGCTCATGAGGTTGAGCAAGAGCCCGAAAAGCCCAAGGCCACCACGCGCGTGAAGAACTATGCGCTGGATAAGACCCCGCAGAAGCTGAAGAACCCCAGCGAGACGCAGGTTCGTATTCGCACGGGCGCCGTCTACATTGGCCTGACCATCATCTGCGTTTTGCTGGGCACTATCCCTACGGTTATCATGCTGGCCGTGACGGCTGGCATTTGCGCGGGCGAGTTCTACTACATGCTGCGTGCGGACGCCAAGATGCCCAACGAGGTGCTCGGCGTGATCGCTGCGGTCTTGTACCCCGTCTCGGTTTGGCTGCTGGGGCTGCCTGGTGCTGTCTACGTAACGGTTTGTTTGGTGTTGGCGCTGCTGGTGTGGTACGTGTTTTGGAATCGTGCGCGCATTGCCGATGTCAGCGTTTGCTTTTTTGGCGCGGCCTATACGGGCTTGACCATCTCCAGCTTGGTGGTGTTGCGCGGCACGCTTGACGGCATTTTCGGCGGCTTGCTGCTGTTTATCCTGTTCCTCAGCGTGTGGGCCAACGACGCCTTCGCCTACCTGTTCGGCAAAAAATTTGGCAAGCACAAGCTGGCTCCGCGCGTCAGCCCCAAGAAGAGCTGGGAAGGTTTCATTGCCGGCCTGGTGTTCTCGGGCCTGTTCTGGTGCTTCTTGGTGCTGCTGCCGGGCGTCAACATGTCGGTGCCGCAGGCTTTTGTGTATGGCGTGGTGTGCGGTGTCATGGAGGTGCTGGGCGATCTGGCCGAATCGCGCATCAAGCGCAATGTGGGCGTCAAGGATTCCGGCACCATCATGCCGGGCCATGGTGGCCTGCTTGACCGCTGCGACTCGCTGTTTCTGGCTTCTATCACCGCAGCCATTTTGCTGTTGGGCACAGGGGCCATCACCTTCACGTTCTAGAGGGGGAGTGCTCTCATGAAGCGCATCGTTGTCCTTGGTTGCACGGGCTCTATTGGCGTGCAGACGCTTGACGTTGTTCGACAAAACCCCGATAAGCTGAGCATTGTGGGCTTGGCGGCCGGGACGCGCGTTGTCGACCTGCTGGCCGCAGCCACCGAGTTTGGCGTGCGCCGCGTGGCCATTGGCGCAGTTGAGGCTGCTGACGCGCCAGGCGCGGCGGAGCTTAAGGCCTTGGCCACCGAGCAGTTTGGTGTGGGCTACGGTGCTGTTTTGGACCTGATTGCCCATGATGACGTTGACTTGGTGGTAAATGCTCTGGTGGGCGCCGCGGGTCTGCGTGCCAGCTACGAGACGCTGAAGGCCGGCAAGGTGTTGGCGCTGGCCAACAAGGAATCCTTGGTGGTGGGCGGCGACCTGATTATGCCCCTGGCGGATGCGCTGGATGCACAGTCTGGCTTCAAGCATTTCCTGATGCCCATCGATTCCGAGCATGGGGCCATCTACCAGTGCCTTATCGGCGAAGACGCGCGCGAGGTGTCCCGCCTGTGGGTGACGGCGTCGGGCGGTCCCTTCCGCGGGCGCACGCGTGACCAGCTGCGTGACATTACGCCTGATCAGGCGCTTGCACACCCCACGTGGAACATGGGCGCCAAGATCACCATTGATTCCAGCACGCTTATGAACAAGGGCCTGGAGGTCATAGAGGCGCATCACTTGTTTGGCATGCCGTATGAGCGCATCAGCGTGGTAGTGCAGCCGCAAAGCGCCATTCATTCCATGGTGGAGTTTACCGACGGCAGCGTGAAGGCGCACCTGGGCACCACCGACATGCGCATTCCCATCCAGTATGCGCTTTCCTATCCGGAGCGCTGGGAAGCCCCGGTGCAGCCGCTGGACTTCTGCGCGCTGGGAAGCCTTGACTTCGCCGCGCCCGATACCGACACCTTCCGCTGCCTGGCGCTGGCGCGCCATGCGGGCACCGTGGGCGGCACGCTGCCGTGTGTCATGAACGCCGCCAACGAGGTTGCCGTGGCCGCCTTCTTGGCCGAGCAGGGCAGCTACCTGGGCATTGCCGAATGCGTAGAGGCTGTTATGGACGCGCACGAAGCTGCAGGCGTGCAACGCGTGGAAAGCGTGGAGCAGCTGTTGGAGCTTGACGCTTGGGCGCGCGCGGAAGCCGCCAAGAACGTGCGATAACTGAGGCTTTGCGGGTGCTTCAAGGTTAGGAATTTTGACTTCGATATTGTCATTTGTAACGTGACGCGTTACAATCATGGCATGATTAAGACGTTTGCCGACAAAAGAACGCAGTCGCTTTTTGAGGAGGGTTCTGCCAAGGGCGTGCCTTCCACTTTGGCTGCGCGCGCTGTTCGCAAGTTGGACATGATTGACGCTGCGGCTCGCATTGGCGATCTGCGTGTGCCTCCGGGGAATAAATTGCACCTTCTTGAGGGCGACAGGAAAGGCCAATATGCCATAGCTGTTAACGATCAGTGGCGCATCTGCTTTCATTTTAGGGGAGAAGATGCTTTTGACGTAGAGTTTTGTGATTATCACTAAGGGGTTGGAATGGCGGAAAACATGAGCAGAAACGAAGACGCCTTGGTGCTTTTGTCTCGCAAGCCTACGCATCCAGGAGAAATGCTGCGTGAAGAATTCATGCCGGATTTTGGGTTGACGGTGGCGCAGCTGGCAAAATGCTTGGGTACCAGCCGTCAAACGGTCAATCAGATTGTTCGCGAAAGGCGCGCTGTTAGTCCCGATATGGCTCTTCGCTTGGGGAGACTTTTCGGCATGTCGGCGCAGTATTGGATGAACTTGCAGCGTAATGTTGACTTGTGGGATTCGTTGGTGCTGTCCCGGGACCAGATTGAGGCCATAGAGCCATTGCCGCAGGTGCGGATGGGATAGCGTGGGCAAGCCGTTAAGGGCTTGTTGCGCGTGTGAATTTTGCGGTATGCCCAGCTATTCAGATAAGTTTCAGTCGTCAGCCGTATAATGCCCTGCATGGATATTTTGATTACGATATTGTGCGCCACCATCGTGCTAGGCTTTCTGGTGTTCATCCACGAGGGCGGCCATTTTCTTGCAGCGCGGGCTTTTGGCGTGCGCGTGAGCGAGTTCATGATCGGCTTTCCGGGTCCAAGCCTTAGCTTCAAACGCGGCGAGACGCGCTTCGGCGTGACGTGCGTGCCGCTGGGCGGCTATGCCCGCGTGTGCGGCATGGAGGCGGGGGAGCGAAGCCCACACTTGCAAACGGTGTTGGCATGCGTGTATCGCCACGGCACCATGGACTTGGAAGACGTAGCGGAGGCCTGCTTCATCCCGGTTGACGATGCCGAGATGGCTCTTTTCGAATTGGTGGAGTGGGGCAGCCTGACGGGTCCCAAAAAGACCGATCCGTACAACACCTTCCGCGCGCCCGAAACGCCCAAGTGGACAAAGCGCCAGTTGAAGAAGCGCCAGGCCGCGGGATTGCCCGACCCAGTGTATTACGAAGAAGGCCAAGCTCGTCCCGTGGAGGACGCGGCTGCGCTGTACCAGGCCGAGCTTTCGCAGCAGTACTGCAACCTGCCGTTTTGGAAGCGCTGTGTCATTTTGTTTGCGGGGCCAGGCATCAACGTGCTGTTTGCGCTGCTGGCCTTCGTGCTGATCTATTCCGTGCTGGGCTTTGACGTCCAGTATCAAGATTCGGGCGAAGTCGTGCACATGACCGTTGACCCCCTGCGCGCCATTGTGGCTGGGTTCTCCTACATTGGCATGGTCATTGCCGCAGTTGCCAGCCTTTTCAATCCCGCTACCGTTGCGCAGACGGTGTCCGACTCCACATCGGTGGTCGGCATTGCCGTCATGTCCAAGTCCGCCTTCGAGGCCGGCTTCACCAACGCGCTGGCGTTCATGGCCATGATCAGCACCTCGCTGGGAATCATGAATCTGCTGCCCATCCCGCCGCTGGACGGTGGACGCCTAGTGGTGGAAGTCATCCAGAAAATCAGGCGCAAAAACGTGTCTCTTCGCGCCATGAACATTGCCACCATGGTGGGCATGGGCCTTTTCCTGCTGCTTTTTGTGGTTATGTTGAATCAGGATATTCAGCGCTTCATCTTCGGGAACTGGAGCTGAGAGGGCCGCCCTTCACGCTTTGTTCGCGGCTTGCATAGCGTCAGTACGCTACGCCGCTCGCACGCGCGAAAATCGGCCCTCTCAGCCCCAGTTCAATTTTGTGCAGGAGGCGCGAAATCTTCTCGCTGCGCTCACGACTCGCGTAGCGAAGTACGCCACGTCGCTCGCTCGCGGGCTGCTCTAGGCCCTCCCAGCTCTACTGCTGGCGTTATCGAGCAGGCGAACCCCATAGGTGCGCGATTTCCACGCACCTATAGGGTAAAATCTGCAACCCGATTTTTGTGTTCTGCAAAAGACCCCTATAGGTGCGCGATTTCCACGCACCTATCGAGCTTTCGCCGGCGAAATAGCTCTCGAGGGGCCGATGGGTGCGCGACTTTCACGCACCTATGCCCCCTTTTCGCGGCGGCCCTCCCGGCGCCTGTAAAAAATCCCCCATAGGTGCGCGATTTTCACGCACCTATGGGGTAAAATCTGCAACCCGATTTTTGTGTTCTGCAAAAGACCCCTATAGGTGCGCGATTTCCACGCACCTATCGAGCTTTCGCCGGCGAAATAGCTCTCGAGGGGCCGATGGGTGCGCGACTTTCACGCACCTATGCCCCCTTTTCGCGGCGGCCCTCCCGGCGCCTGTAAAAAATCCCCCATAGGTGCGCGACTTTCACGCACCCATCGCGCCCTGCGCCCCTCCCATGTGCAGGGCCCCGGCCCCTGCTCGCCGGTTGCGCAACGGGCCCGGCGGCTCCGTGCGCTAGAATGCACCCAAGAAACAAGAGGGCCTCATCCGAAAGCCGCCCGCCTGGGTGCAGGCTTCGGGGGGCTCCCCAGGCGCGGCGCGCGACGGCGCCGCCACGGAAAGGAAGTGCCCCATGTTCTGTCCCCAGTGCGGAAGCAACCTGCCCGATGGCGCTGCATTCTGTGGAAATTGCGGAAGCCCCGTCTCCCGGTCGGCGGCCGTTTCGTTCGCATCTGCCTCATCCTCGCCCGCTTCGCCTGCGCCTGTGCAAACTGCACCTGCGCCCGTTGCCCCCAAGGACAAGAAGCGTGTCGTGATTGCCGTTGTGGTGGCTGTTGTGGTGGTGGCACTGGTCGCAATCGGCGCTTTCTTGAAAATCAACGCCGATCGGCAGGCCTATGAGCTTGCTCACACGCAGTATCCGTTGAGCATCACCGTCAAAGCTGACGGGTTCGATGCGGCTTCGGCCAGTCCTGTGCCTGTGACCATTACGGGCACGAACTTCGAAGGGGCCGCCGTCGAAGAGCACGTTCTGGTTGGCAACGGTCAAGAAACGCCCTGCCTTGAGCGCGGCTCCTATACCGTCAGAGTGGAAAGCACGCCGATTTCCGGTGACGGTGTTCTGTATGACGTGTCTTCCGCGAGCGGCACCGTCGACATCGTTGCTGCTGAAAACGGCGGCGGCAATGCGTTGGTGGAACTGGTCATGGTCGCCTTCGATCCCCTCGATGTAAGCGCCGAGCAGATCCAGGCTGCCATTGATGCCCTGAGGTCTCATGGCGTCCCCGACTCCACGGCTGATTCTTTCCGCACGCTGGCGACTAACTGGGTGGAGAACGCCCAGGCCCAGAAGGCTGCCGAGGAGCAGGCGGCTGCGGAAGCGGCGGCCCAGGCGGAGGCGGAAGCGGCGGCCCAAGCGGCTGCAGAAGCCGCTGCCCAGGCCTCGTCGGGCATTTCCAACTCTGATGAGGCGGCGGAAGCTGCTCGAAGCTATCACTTGGCAAACTACCCGCTAAGCGGTTCGGCGACCGCCGATCATGTTTACGCCGAAGCGTCGCAGAAATCGAGCACCACATGGATAGCGAAGGTTTACTACAGTTACCCGACCCATGATGCAACTTTGGGCTGGTATCTGGTCGATTGCGAGGGAAACGTTACTCCTACAACGCCGTAAATGCCCCCGTTTGGCCTGGCAGCGTTCGTCTGGTTGTTGGCCAATGTGCCTGTGTTCAAGACAATAAAAGGCCGCATCTTCAGATGCGGCCTTAGTTACCAGGAGTTAGCACTGGTTGAAAGACTTTAGTCCTCGTACTGCTCCTGAAGCTCCAGCTCAGGTGCGCCGGACTCTGCCGGGGTCACAGCCCACTCGTCGGCGTCCTTGTAGATGGCCTCAGCGGAAGACCAACCCTTCAGCTCGCCCACGGAACCTGCAAAAATACGCGGTTGAAATTGCATGCTACACCTCCTCTGTCCTCGGTAAACATATATATTATAGTGGAAGAAGAATAATCAAAAGACGGGAAGTGACTGCCTTTAGCCTGGCTAAAGGCAAGTAGCTACAAAGGCAGCGCTTCGGCCGAAACGGCTATCAAGCGTGATGACCATGCTTTTCGCTAGGTGGTTCTCCTGGCTTCGGTTCCAAGCTGGAGGCCCAGCTTTTCCGCTACGCCTCAACCTGGTCGTACTCCAGCCCATATTTTGAACGCATCAGCTCCAGGGCTTCCTGGGGGCTGATGGCTTTGATGGGCGATTTCGAAAACCCCTTGGCGTCGCGCGTCACAATATAGTCGGCCTTTACCTCCTGGGCGCACAGGGCAATAAGGCAGTCTTCCATGTCGGGCCAGGCTTCGTCGGTCGCGCGCTGATACAAATCATGGCTAACGGGGCAAACATGGAGAAAGGTGAGGCTTTTTGCGAAGGCCTTCTGAATGGCTTCCGCGCCAAGCACCTTGCGAAGGATGTAGAACGTATCGTTAAGGGACTGGGGAGCCACCCACAAGTTTGCATCTCCGAATGCTCCTATGCAGAAAACCTTATTAGCGTCGTCAACAAATCCTGGCCGATTGCCAAAGTGGTCAATGACGATGTTGGTATCAAGCAAGAGGTCCATATTTCTCCTCCAACGCTTGCGTGATCAGGTCGTCGTCGCTCATTTCCTTCTGCCAAAACTCCGCCGGAACGGGCAGGACCGTGCCAAGCACCAACTCTTGGTAAAGCCGGGCGCGCTCGTTGTCGTCTTCTGTTGCTGGCTTTGAGGGGGTTAGGTCGGGCAGCTCCTTTTCCCGTACGATGTATTCGTATATTTCCCCAATAAACGCAGAGGGGGTCTTCCCCTTATTCGCCAGAATTTCGTTTCCGCGCGCTTTCAGGCCTGCGCTCATTCGGGCCGTCACCATGGCATCCATGTTTGCTCCTTAAAGTTGTACGGTACAACATTATAATAACCAAGCAGACGCGTCAAGAAGGCGGTCCTTCGCTCAAAAAGCATCCATTTCGCTAAAAGCCAAAAGAAGGCAAGCGCCCCTGCACCCCCCAAGGCGCCAAATCCTGTACTCCCACGTCTGCCTTCACCGCGCAATCTTTTACAATGAAAGACACGCAATTTTTGAGGGGGAACCGGTGACCGAAAAACCCAATACCCAAACGCGCCAGGTCATGGTGGGAAACGTGCCCATGGGCGGCGGCGCGCCGGTGGTGGTGCAATCCATGCTCAACGCGCCTGCCAAGGACGTGCAGGCCAACCTGGATCAAATCCTGGCGCTGGCCCAAGCGGGCTGCGAAGTGGTGCGCATGGCCATTCCCAGCCGCGACTGTCTGGACGCTTTTCAGCAGGTGTGCGAAAAATCGCCCCTGCCGGTGGTGGCCGACATCCACTTTGACAGCGTCATCGCCATCGAAGCCGCCAAGCGCGGCGCAGCCAAGCTGCGCATCAACCCAGGCAACATCGGCGGCCTGGAGAAGACCAACGAAGTCATGGCCGTTGCCAAAGAACGGGGCATTCCCATCCGCATCGGCGTGAACGCCGGCAGCTTGGACAAGCAGCTGGCAGCGCGTACCGACTTAACGCTGCCAGAAAAGCTGGCGAAGTCCGCCGCGGACTACGTGGAGTACTTCGAAGCCCAGGGCTTCACCGACCTGGTGGTGTCCGCCAAGGCACACGACGTGCCCGCCACCATAGAAACCTACCGCTTGCTTGCGCAGCGCATTCCGCAGATTCCGCTGCACATTGGCATCACGGAAGCGGGCACGGCCTTCCAAGGCATCATCAAAAGCGCTGCTGGCTTGGGCGTCTTGCTGGAGCAAGGCATCGGCGACACGCTGCGCATCAGCCTGACCGACGATCCCGTCATGGAAATCCGCGCCTGTTGGACGCTTCTTTCCGCGCTGGGTCTTCGCCGCCGCGGGCCTGAAATTGTTAGTTGCCCAACCTGCGGCAGATGCCAGGTAGACCTGATAGGATTAGCAAAGCAAGTTGAACAGCGTTTGCAAGTCGTGGCCAAGCCCGTCCAAGTGGCCGTCATGGGCTGCGTGGTCAACGGCCCGGGCGAAGCAGCCGATGCCGACATTGGCGTGGCCTGCGGAAACGGGTCGGGTATGCTGTTTGCCCACGGCCAAACGCTGCGTAAAGTCGAGGAAAGCCGCATCGTGGATGCGTTGATGGAGGAGATAGAAAAACTATGAGTGTCATTCTTCGTATGAGCAACATGTATGCTCCCACGCTGAAGGAAGATCCGTCGGATGCGGACATCGCTTCGGCCAAGTTGCTGGTCCGCGCCGGCATGATTCGCAAGGAAGCCGCCGGCCTGTACACCTTCATGCCGCTGGGCATGCGCGTCATGCACAAGATTCAGCGCATCATCCGCGAGGAAATGGATTCCCACGGCGGCCTGGAAGTGTCCATGCCGTTTGTCCAGAGTGCCGACCTGTGGCGCGAAAGTGGCCGTTGGGACGTCTATGGCGCCGAAATGCAGCGCCTGACCGACCGCCACGGCATTGAGTTTTGCCTGGGGCCCACGCATGAAGAAGTCATTACCGACCTGGTGAAGAACGAGCTGCGCAGCTACAAGGACCTGCCCAAGAACCTGTATCAGATTGGCCTGAAGTTCCGCGACGAGCGCCGTCCGCGCTTTGGCCTTCTGCGTTCGCGCGAATTCCTGATGAAGGATGCTTACTCCTTTGACGCTGACCAGGCGGGCCTGGATGAAAGCTATCTGCAGATGCGCGACGCGTATTCCAACATGTTCAGCCGCATGGGCTTTGAGTATCGCATCGTGCAGGCCGACTCCGGCGAAATCGGCGGCAGCGGCTCCGAGGAATTTATGGCCCTGGCCGAAACGGGCGAATGCGACATCGTGTATTGCTCCTGCGGCTATGCGGCTGACGCCGAAATTGGCGCCTGCAAGCCGGTACCCACGGAGTGGCCGGCCGACCAGATGACCAAGATCGAAACCCCCGGCGTGCACACCATTGCCGAGCTGTCTGAATTCCTGGGCTGCGAAGAATCCGCCACGGCCAAGGCCTTCAGCGGCATCGACGAAGAGGGCACCATCTGGGTCATCTTCGTGCCAGGCAACTATGAGGTCAACGAAGTCAAGGCCAAGCAGGTGCTGAAGGGCTTCCGCCCGCTGTGCGACGAAGAGATGGTTGACGCGGGCCTGGTCAAGGGCTCCATGGGCCCAGTGGGCCTGCCGGCCGGCGTGAAGGTTGCCGCCGACGAGAGCCTGCGCAGCATTGGCCGCTGGGTGGTAGGCGCCAACGAAGACGGCTTCCACTACACGGGCGCCAAGCTGGGCGAAGACTTCCAGGTGGACGTGTGGGCCGATCTGTGCGTGGTCAAGGTGGGCGACGCCTGCCCCGTGTGCGGCAAGGCCATGGACGGTGCGCGCGGCATCGAGGTCGGCCAGATCTTCAAGCTGGGCACCAAGTACTCCGAGGCCATGGGCGCCACGTTCATGGACGAAGACGGCAAGGAAAAGCCCTTCATCATGGGCTGCTATGGCGTGGGCGTGTCCCGCACGCTGGCGGCCGTGGTGGAGCAGTCGCATGACGACGCCGGCATCATTTGGCCGGTGCCCGTGTGCCCGGCCGAGGTGTGCGTCATTCCGCTGGTGGTCAAGGACGACCTGGTTCAGCCTGCCGCCGAAGACGTTGCCAAGAAGCTGGCCGATGCGGGCGTGGAGGTCATGATTGACGACCGCAAGGAGCGCGCTGGCGTGAAGTTTGCCGATGCCGACCTGATTGGCTGGCCGGTGCAGGTCATTGTTGGCAAACGCGGCCTGGCGGAAGGCAAGCTTGAGGTCAAGGTGCGTGCCACAGGCGAAAAGATGGACGTGGCCATTGACGACCTGGCCGCCATCCAAGCGCTGCTGAAATAATCCGCGGCCCCCAAAGCAAAATCTTTGAAACAAGCCTCGGCACACTAAGTTGAATACCGTGAAAGACATTACTGCCATCAAAGGCATACTGTTTGACTTCGACGGCACGGTGGGGGACACCTGGGACCTCATCATGTGCTCCATGCGCTATGCCACGCGCGCGGTGCTGGGCCGCGAAATACCTGACGCGCAGCTGAGTGCCGGCATTGGCACGCCGCTTGATGACCAAATGGTGGTGCTGGCTGGCGGTGACGTAGCGCTGGGCAAGCATATGGCGGCTGTGTATCGGGAGCACAACCATGCCGTGCATGATGCCATGATCAAGCCCTTCCCGGGCGTGGTGGGTACGCTGCAACAGCTGCAGGCGCGCGGATATGCCATGGGCGTGGTCACCTCCAAGCTGCATCAGTTGGCGTGGCATGGCTGCGAAGTGGTGGGGGCGGCGCCGTATTTCGACCTGCTGATTGCACCGGACGACTTCCCCTTGCACAAACCCGACCCGGGCCCGGTGTTGGAGGGCTGTCGGCGTTTGGGCTTGGCGCCGCATGAGTGCGCCTACGTGGGGGACAGCCCCTACGACATGCAGGCCGGTCGGGGCGCGGGGTGCTTCACCGTGGCAGCCACCTACGGCATGTTTTCGCGCGATAAGGTGTTGGCCGAAGGCCCCGATACGCAAGTGGCGGAGTTTTCGCAGCTACTGGAGTTGTTCCAGTAGCGGACGGCTGTCGGGCGCGGGCTGCGGGCAGCGGGCGGGCTGTCTTCCTGGCGCTTGCGAAGTCCCCGCGAAGGCCGATGGGTGCGCGATTTTCACGCACCCATGGGGTAAAACTTACAGTCCCCTTTTGCGCCTCTGCGAAAAACCCCTATAGGTGCGCGATTTTCGCGCACCCAGTGGGCCTCTGGCGGCGAAAACGTCCCTGGAAGGCCGATAGGTGCGCGATTTTCACGCACCTATGCCCCTTTTTCGCGGCCGCCTTCGTGACGCTTGTAAAGAAACCCCTATAGGTGCGCGACTTTCACGCACCTATAGGGTAAAACCTACAGCCCGGCGTTCTGGCCGAGCTTCCCTTTCTGGGAGCGCGGCGGCTGACACGTCTTCGTTTTGTGGTGCCTTTGGGGATTCCCGCGGTACCTCGCCCGCGCGGGCTTCGCAACCCCTACAATCGCAGTCATGCTTTTACTTGGACATAAGGGTTGCTTGGGACGATTGATTGGCTTGGTGCTGAAATTGGTTCTAGGGGTGGTCGTCTTGGCGGCCGCCGTTGTCGGTGCGTGCAATTACGCGGTCATCCACACGTCCGAGAAGAACATGGTCAGCCTGCAATCGGCTTCCGACTACAACGCCGATGCCATCGTGGTGCTGGGCGCCAGCGTGTTTGCCGACGGAACCCCGTCCACCATCCTGAAGGATCGCCTGGATGACGCCGTGCTGCTGTATGGCGAAAACGCCGCTCCCAAGATTATCGTGAGCGGCGACAACGGCGATGCCTCCTACAACGAATCCGCCGCCATGAAGCAGTACCTGGTTTCCCAGGGCATTCCGAGCGAAGACATCTTCTGCGACTATGCGGGCTTCAGCACGTATGAGACCATGTATCGCGCCAAGAATGTGTTCGGCTGCAGCAAGGTGGTCGTGGCCACGCAGACGTATCACCTGTATCGAGCGGTGTATGACGCGCGCGGCGTGGGGATGGACGCCATCGGCGTGGCAAGCGACTACCATACCTACCAACAGCAGGACTGGTACAACATGCGCGAAATTGCCGCCCGCGTGCAGGACGTGGTGCTGACCTTCCTCAAGGTGCCGTCCACCTTCGTGGGTGACGCCATCAGCCTGGACGGCAGCGGCGACGACGTGGCCTAGGGCCTGAAGCGTCAGGGCAGGCCGAAAGCCCCGCCCGTCTTTCGCCTTTGTTTCAAAAGCGAATTTGCGCCGCTCGCGTGCGGTGTCGTGATACCCTAAAACGCGTACGAAAATCTGATCGACAGGAGCTTTTCCATGTTGAACGAACGTTATATCAAACTGGGCAGCGCGCCCAACGCCATTCGCAGCCTATTTGCTTATGGCGAAGCCCGCAAGGCCGAAATCGGCGAAGACAAGGTGTACGACTACAGCATTGGCAACCCCAGCGTGCCTGCGCCGCAAAAGGTGAAGGACACCATCATGAAGCTGCTGGATGAGCCCGCTGACAAGCTGCATGCGTATTCCCAGTCCCCGGGCCTGATGAGCACGCGCACTGCCGTGGCCAACAACCTGAAGAATCGCTACGGCATTGATGCCAAGCCCCAACACGTGTACATGACCCACGGCGCCGCTGCCGGCCTGGCCATCACCATCAACGCAGTGGCTCTGGAAGGCGAAGAGGTCATCGCCGTGGCCCCGTACTTCTGCGAATACCAGGTGTGGACCGAGACGGCCCGCGCCAAGCTGGTGGAGGTTCCCGCGCGTGAATCCGACTTCCAGATTGACGTGGATGCCATGGCCGCTGCCATCAACCCCAAGACGGCCGCTGTCATCATCGACAGCCCCAACAACCCCGTGGGCAGCATCTATTCTGAGCAGAACCTGCGTGAATTCTGTGACATGCTGGCTGCCAAGGAAAAAGAAATCGGCCATGCCATCTACCTGATTTCCGACGAGCCGTACCGCGACATCACCTACGGTGACACGGTGCCCTTCGTGCCCGACTTCTATGACGACACCATCATCTGCTACAGCTACTCCAAAAGTCTCAGCCTGCCAGGTGAGCGCATCGGCTACATCTATGTGTCCGACCGCATGGATAACGTGGACAACGTATGGTACTCCATCTGCGGCAGCGCCCGCGCTCAGGGCTACATCTGCGCCAGCGTGCTGTTCCAGCGCGTGGTGGAGGAATGCGTGGACCTGCCTTCCGACGTGGAGGCTTACCGCGCCAACCGCAAGTTGCTGACCGACATGCTAGATGAGCTGGGCTACGAATACATCCAGCCGCAGGGCGCCTTCTATCTGTGGATCAAGGCTTTGGAGCCTGATGATCAGGCCTTCTGCGAGCGTGCTAAGAACGACTTCGATCTTCTGATGTGCCCGTCGAGTTGCTTTAAGGCCAAGGGCTGGGCGCGTGCCGGGTATTGCATCAGCGCCGATACCATCAAGAACTCGCGCGTGGCTTTCGAGGGCTTGAAGAAGAGCTACGAGGCGTAAGGCGTAATATAGCTGCTTTGGGGGGCCGCTGATGCGGCCCCTTTTTTGATGCTTGATAGCCTATTGAATAAATCGTGAATAAATAAAACTAATAAATGACCTTGTAAAACATTATTAAAATAAATTATTCGTGAATAAAAAATTAACCTAGATTTTGCTACGCAATAAGAGTATAGTGTGGCTCCAGCGTTAGAAAATACATTGAATAAGGAGATGCACTATGGCTGATGCAATCAAGGTTATCAACAAGATGGAGAAGGCCGCTAAGCTGGTTCGCCTGTCCCAGCATGCCAATGGCCCCAAGAGCTACAAGCGTGGTCAGGGCGCTCTGCTGGCCGCCCTTTCCCAGAATGACGGCGCAACCCAGAAGGATCTGACGGTTGCCCTGGGCGTCAACCGCAAGGCTTTGAAGGATATCGTCAAGAAGGCAAAGCGCAATGGCTATGTGACCATCGAGAACGCTGACGAGCCCAAGACCTACACCGTCAAGCTGACCGAGGAAGGCGCCAAGGTTGCCGCTAAGCGTGAGGCCGCTAACGCCAAGGCTGCGAAGGATATTCTGGCCTGCCTGACCGAAGAAGAGGCCGCTCAGCTGGAGGCCCTGTGCGAGAAGATCGTCGTCTCTTGCAAGGATGCCGGCGTCAGCGCCAAGAAGAAGGGCCACAAGGCTCATCGCAACATGCGCAAGCACGGCAAGGGCGCTCGTCGCTGCTGCCGCCACTAATCGGTGCATCGCTCGTTTTCCGGAAGCCGCCTACGGGCGGCTTCTTTGTTGTGGGCGCTGGCTGACCGAAGGCCTGCCCTTCGGTAAAATGATCATGGATTAAAACGCATTTCGCATAGAGAGGGTGCCCATGGAAAACTTCGAGTTTGTTTCTCCCACGCAGTTTGTGTTCGGTCGTGGCGTTGAGCTGCAGGTTGGACAAAAGCTGGCCGAGCGTGGTGCCAAAAAGGTGCTGCTTCATTATGGCGGGCAAAGCGCCGTCAAAAGCGGCCTGATTGACCGCGTGAAGGAT